>Ga0257125_1000249_pt1 | contig 76648 bp, 92 predicted proteins | sample SI106_200metaG_FD_190183 | JGI IMG/M metagenome (GOLD analysis project Ga0257125, IMG submission 190183) | Marine microbial communities from Saanich Inlet, British Columbia, Canada - SI106_200 | ecosystem: Environmental > Aquatic > Marine > Inlet | place: Canada: British Columbia | collected... | reverse complement strand
TTTAACTTTAAATTGTGCATTGCCTTATTTTACAATATAATTGCAACGTCTGATGGGGGATGGTGTAATGGTAGCACGCCGGGTTTTGATCCCGGAAATTGGGGTTCGAGTCCCTGTCCCCCAGCCACGACATTCAGTCTATAGCAAGAGATCAACTATTATATTTAAAAATGCAAACACAACAAATTGTAAACCAGATAAAAACTCTACTTAAGGAATTAGAAAGAGCCCACGCAGCATCTTCATATGAAGATCTATCGGATGGATTACCTATTGATGAATTAATGAGGATTAGAATACGTTTTATGGCGTGTATCGAGCGCTTAGCCCCTAAAGGGAGCACTTATTTAGAAAGCGCTAAGAGCGTTGAAGGATGGCAGGGTCACATGGTGCTAGAGTTAGGAGCAATATTAAAAGCCCTGAAAAGTGATTTTGAAGCAGGATACATTCTCACGATCGAGGAGCTTGTCCATGGCGCGGTTTTCGATGACTTCCTGGAAATGGCCTCTGAGTTACTCAAGAAGGGTTACAAAGACCCAGCTGCAGTTGTTGCAGGTAGTGTTTTAGAAGAGCATATTAGGAAACTGGCCACAAGAAATCAACTTATTGTTGTAGAACCTACAGGAAAAAACAAGAAATTTGATACTTTAACTATTGAGTTGGTAAAAGCTCAACAAATTAGCGAACCTCAGAGAAAATTTCTTGCGGGGTGGTATGGACAACGCAGTGAAGCCGCTCACGGTAATTATAGTAATGTTATAGAAGATGAAGTGGGTAGAATGATTGACGGCATTAGAGATTTTATGGTTCGTTTTCCAGCATAACTATAACGATAACAATGTTCTAGCCTCTAAGGCTAAGCCACACGGAATTGTTCCTTATGGGGCGCAGCCTATATTACCTTTTTATTTTTAAGGAAATCTCAGTTTCCCAAATAATTCTCATGATGATACGATACACACAATTTACTCGGATCAATATTGCTGGCACAACCACCACACTAGTGCTAATATTGGTTTACTTTCATTGCCCATGTACTTAGTACGTGGGTTTTTTGATAGTACTTTGTAATTAATTTTGGAGAAAAATGGAAACATATAAGAATCTAGGTGGAGACTCAGGCGTTAAGGCATACGAGATAGCCAGTAACTATATACTAGTTAAATTTACTGACAATTGGGTCTACAAGTACACATCCAACAGTGTAGGTATGAGTAATTTTTCAGAAATGAAAAGATTAGCTACACAAGGCGAGGGATTAAATAGCTTCATAAATACAAACGAAGATGTGAAAAAAGGGTACACAGATAAGTATCAAGCCTAATGAGGTAGATCAAAATCTGCATTTCTCACTAAACACGGACCATTATTTATGGTTGTCTAAGACTTTATGAAAATTTGACGCTTCAAATTTTTTACATTGAGACTTCTTAATCGTCCCACTTAGCCATCCAAACCGAAGTAAAGGCTTCATAACAAAGCATTGAACAGCTGGGTTTTGTACAAATATTCTTATCTAAGTGTAGCTAAAGAATCCAGAATTCTAAGAAGAGTTCTCATTTCAGCTTCAGACATATCCCTTGTAGAAATACCCGTATAACCTATGGATATCCAGGGATTTTCCGCAAGCTGAACTGTTCCAAATATCTCACCACTTTCGACGTCAGTGTACTTCTTTACAGCAATGCTGTCCGTTAGAGTAATCTCTTGAATGTTACATACATAATCTTCTGGTACTTCATCCCCACCCATTGGACCCATGCAATAACCCCCTCTACCAAGATTACTAATAGTGATAGTGAATGTATCAGATGTAGCTCGTATGAGACCTCCATTAACTTCTGGATTATCTTGTCGTTCACAGGTCCACCCTTCTTCAAACAGGTAGAAGTGAATGTTTAGTACACCACTTGAGCAGAGTAGGGGTTCTTCCAAATCAGTTGTCGCCACCTCTTCTGCTACTTCTTCGGCGGCTTCTTCTTCTTGGATTGTAACTACCCCCTGTTCCTCCAAGGCTTTATTCTCAGGGACATAGAAAGCTACATAATATACACCTGCCAGTACTGCAATTAATCCAGAAACAATAAGAACTAGTATCAAACCTTTTTTGCTCTTCTTTTCTTCCTCTATATCAACTATTCCCATCTCTGTAATTTTTTCCTTTAGTGTTTCCTCTTCCTCGTTGGATTTTTTCTTTTTTTTGATAATAACAAGTATTACTACCAGAAGAACCAAGATGACCACCAGAAGTCCTAAGAGAACATATGTACCATTCCCACCAAACATAGAATCGATACTTTCAATTCCAGAAGTTAACGCAATTCCAGAAGAAATATCTTCCACAACACTTGTTTCACCAATCTCTTCAGTTTTTTCACTTTCTTCATTTTCCTCAGTGGCATCTTCTTCGACTGTAGCTGGTACTATTAGCGTGTCCGGTGGTGTCGTATCCGCAGGAAGATGTGCATTTATACCTGGACTAAACCCATCTGGGGGTGGGGGAGTACCTTCCACAAGAGGAAGTGTTACTATTGAAAAAACACTGTTAACCCCTTCATTCCCCGCGGCATCTACTGCACGCAAGCCAAATAAATAAGATGCGTTAGGTGTGAGATCCTCTAAGTTAAATTCGTGACTTGTCTTAAGAGTGTCATCCGCCATAAAACTTTCGGTGGTTGAAAAGTCACCGTATTCAATCCTGCTGGTTGCTGGTTCATTTGTGACGTAGGTTACTTTTGCAGTAGTAGTTGTAACATCACTTGTTACAACATCTGTTATCAAAGGTGCTGTAAGATCAGCGGGAGGAGTCTTTACCTCTATCACATCATAATTAACCAAAAGTACAGGAGCGTTTGAGCTACGTTCACTACTTGAAAACTTGACATCAAAATCATCATCTCCCGGCCTTAGTTTAAAACCATAATTCGAATGTTCTCCACTTACCCAACTCTCCACTGTTTCTTTTACGTCAAATGAGACCCATTCAATTGCCCCACCTATATCAGACTTTTCATTTAGATATACTGAGCTTGGCTTGCTTGCCCAAAGAACAGAGCCCTCTGACCAGTCCTGAATGTTTCTATCAATTTTCAGATCACTTGGGGAATCACCATCTGTACCATAATTTGTTGCAAAAAGTTTTAAAGTTGCCGTGTTTATGTCCACACTCTCTGGAATACCTGAAATATCAAATTTAATTAGAGTCAGTGCATAGTCATCCCCACTCTTCTCAGACCGATGCATCACATGCAGATTTCCTCCATCCCCAGCATCTGGGTCAGTATATGAGGACACAACGGCATCTGAAGATGCCTTAATGGTCATTGTCTTGGCATATGCTTTTTGTGGAAGAATTGCTAAAAACGTAAGTACTAGTATTAATTTTAGGGAAAGTTTGGGTTTGGACATAGTGTCTTTATTATATAGAAGTAAATTTTGCTTTACTAGATAGACTTCTCTTATCCCGACACAGTTCTAAAGTCGTCCTATTTAACCAGACCTCCCGTTTTTCCTAGGGTTGATTCTTCTATCACAACTATAAATAATGTACAATTATGAGTACTGCCATGACTGAGTTCCAACACAACACAAAGATTGAAACTAATGAGAGGGGAATAGCTTGGGTTGCCGCAGCTATAACAATAGCAGTAATCCTTACTATAACAGTTGGTACCGTCGCACTTCGCTCCAACACCAAAGATGCTGAATCCACCCAACCACCAGATGTAACTTCAGAAACACCAGCCAAACCAAAGGGGAAAACAGATTTTGTAGATCAAGGTATTACAGTAGAAACATGTAATTTCTTTTACGACAGACCCGGAAGATTGGCTATAATTGTAGACATGCTCTTTGATGAAACTAGCATTTGTGATGTAGGCAATGGCGAACAACCATGTATAAAGGTTGACACGAGCATTTTGCGTGGACAAAGCACAAAAATAGAAGGGCACATTGAACAAATGAAGGAACTGGGAGTAATGGATCCAGTCGGAGGTACCCAGAGTTTTCCAAGCGCGATCACAATCCACAAACTAACTATTTTGAAAGAAATTGTAGAAACTGAATTTGGCGGAGAAGCCTGCGTTCCAAGCAAAGAATATACCAACCCATAACTAGTCCTCAAAGGTACTAGGCAAGAAATCCTCTCAAACACAACGTCCGAATCTACTGCAAAGATTCTAAAATCCTCCCATTTAGCCAACCACTCTTACTCGTTTATCAGACAACACTTTAATGTATAATTTTCTTATGCCATCGTCTTTATATACAACACTTTATTCCTTTTATGATCACAACGGACCGCTGGTATTCTTTGGAGGAGTGGCAATCTTGTGTTTACTGCTTTCACTCAAACGTCCCGGGAAGTTTTATTTATTTATGTTCTTAGGATTTGTCATTCTCACCTTCAACTTTGAATATGATAAGCACCTTTTTCTTAAAATAAGAACCGACATGTTAGATTTGATATTCCCTCCAGGAGAAAGATTCAGGAAATATTTCATTGTAAGAAACTTTCTGGAATTTATATTACCCGTTGTCCTAGACATAGTTGGATGGGGAACCATTATTCTTGCTCTACTTTTTAAAGATAAAAGACCATCTAGCGAAAGTTAAAGTAAATCCCAAGATCGTCCTACTTAACTACCTTCCAAAGCACCTCCTGTTTTAGACATCTATTACATGTTTTGGAAACTTTTAGCTTTAATAAATGACATCCGAGTATGTATTACCTATAATAATGTTATGAAAGTAGTCACATATGCTCGTGCAGGACTTTTAGGTAATCCCTCCGATGGTTTCTTTGGTAAAACAATAAGTATTCCAATCAAAAACTTTGCAGCAACAATAGATATAAAACCTTCCGATACTCTTAAGGTTACGCCATTACCCAGTGATCTATTTGAATATGGTAGCTTACCTGAACTTATAGAGGACATAGATATAAATGGTTACTATGGTGGTTTTAGAATAATTAAAGCTGGTATCAAGAAGTTTTATGAATATGTGATTGAAAACGACATAGCTATAAGGGATAAAAACTTTAGTATCAAATACTCATCAAACATACCAAGACAGGTCGGTTTAGCAGGATCCAGTGCAATTATAACTTCCGTAGTTAAAGCACTCGTGAAATTTTATGATGTAGAAATATCAAATGAGATACTACCTAATGTAATCTTAAAGGCAGAAACAGAGGAATTAGGTATATCAGCAGGACTTCAGGATAGGGTAGTACAGGTATATGGTTGCCCTGTATTTATGGATTTTGATAAAGACTATATGGATCAGAATGAACACGGTAAATATGTACCCTTAGACAATGTTTCCTTACCAAACCTATATCTTGCATACAAAACAACACTAACCCACGAAGCTACTGCACATAACAATGTACGTGCACTGTGGGACTCAGGGGATAGGAAGGTTATAAAGACACTTGATGCTATAGCAAAAAACGCAGAAGAAGGAATGAGACTATTGAAAAAAGGTGACATCGAATCATTTAATTCCTGTATAGACAAAAACTTTGAATTACGAAAGATAATATATCCAATACATCCTGAAAATGAAAAGATGATAAGTGTTGCACGCAAACAGGGAGCCACATCCAAATTCCCAGGATCTGGGGGTGCAGTTATTGGTACATTTAAAAACAAGGAGATGTTTGATAACTTGAAAAAGGCCTTCTCTGAGATGGATTGTGAAACAATCAAAATTAAATTCTAAATAGAACTCCCCACTCTAGAACTCGTATAATACTCGTATGCATAAAGCCAAAGAAGATTCATTAAAAGAGAACTCGCTTAAATTATCTAGTGATCAACAAAGTGCCTTAGCTAGATTACTTGCTTGGTACAAAGAGGATAGTAAAAAACCCTTTATTACTCTTGGAGGATATGCAGGAACAGGCAAGACAACACTTATTGCAGAACTTAAGAAAGAATTAGTTAAGGATAATAAAAAGATAAAAATAGCCTTTTGTAGTTATACAGGAAGAGCAGCACAAAATCTTAAAAATAAGTTAATAGAAGCAAATGCACTTAAATGGAGAGACACCATAAGCACAATACATGGTTTAATATATGATCCAATTGAAAACAGTAATGAAGAAATCATAGGTTGGATGAGAAAGGAGGAATTAGAAAAAGATTTAATTATTATAGATGAGGGATCAATGGTGGATGAAACCATTTGGAGAGATCTTTTGTCTTATGGGATACCAATTATTGCAGTAGGGGATCACGGACAACTACCACCTATTAAAGGTACATTTAATTTGATGGAAGAGCCAAACATATTACTTACTCAAATTCACAGACAGGCAAAAGATAACCCAATAATAAGAGTTTCCCAACATGCCAGAACCTCAGGAGTGGTTCCAGTCAAGAAATATGGGGGAAAGGTTATTAAATACGATAAGAATGACCCCTTTTCACATGAAATCAGTTCAGAGCTACTAGAGAGTTACTCAACAGATACCTTAATACTATGTGGATATAACGCCACAAGGACAAAGATAAACCACTTTATTAGAAATGCACTAGGCTTTCACAGCCCTAACCCGTTACCAGGTGAGAGGGTCATTTGCCTAAGAAACAATCAAAAGAAGGGTGTCTACAACGGGATGCTAGGAACCATAAAGAACATCACAGAAAAAGATAGTTCCTGGTACGATGTTGAAATCCTTCTTGATGAAGGAAATTTATACGTGGGACTCATATACGCACCTCAATTTGGTGCAGACACAGCAATAAACTTCACAAAGAGTAGAAAGCACGCTAACAAAGGAGATCTCTTCGACTTTGGGTACGCACTCACGGTACATAAAGCACAGGGAAGTCAGGCCAAAAAAGTAATACTATTTGAAGAAAGATTTAGTAAGATGGATGATGACATGTGGAAAAGGTGGTTATATACAGGAATTACTCGTGCCGAAAATGAACTTTATTTGTTCGGGTAACACTAATATCTTTTATACCACTCTAGAGAAGTTTTGAAAGCAAACAAGCATCAAATATGCTACCGTACTAACTGGATAGTAATGTAATACAAGAAGAAAAGACAAATAGACATTGGTTTGAAAGGAGACACAATGCCCCCACCAACGCTAACAAGAAAACAGCTAGAAGACATGTATGGTGACGCATGGTACGCTGCAGGATTGCAGATAAGCAAGGACTATGAACAGCAACAAGCTGAGTCAGATGACAATGATGATGAAAGAACACGACCTACTCCTAAACCAGATTCAAATGGACTAGACTGCTTTAGTTGTATTCTAATCACGCTGTTAGCAGTTATATTAGGACCTGGGACACTCTTTGTGGTGGGCTTGGTTGCACTCTTAATACTAGAGAGGGTTCTATAAGCCTGTATGTTGTGATGTGGATTAACCACTGAAACCTGAATCCTCGGGCACAACATACTGTACTAAGGCCTTGAAATAAGTTTATGTCTTGTTTACTAAATCTCTTTTCTCAGGTCTACTAAGTTTCTTAATACTGTGCTCTCTTTTTAGTGCATCAGATCTTGAATTGTGTTTTTCCACATATCTTAAGATAACGGGTCTACGAGACTTCGTGTATTTAGCTCCCTTTTTAGAATTATTGTGTTCATCTATTCTTTTATCTATGTTATTTGTGATACCACAGTAATAAGTATTATCTGAACATTCCACTAGATATACAAAGTAGTCCATGTGTTTAATTTACATTATTTTGGGTTACGCGAATACAAATGTTAAAGCTGTACCTTTTTTACCAATTCTTCCAGTTCTACCAATTCTGTGAATGTAGGCATTGTAGTTTGCAGGTTCATCATAGTTAATAACGTGCGTTATATCAGGAATATCTATACCTCTTGCGGCAACATCTGTTGCAATAAGAACTTTGACCTTATCTTGTCTGAAGTTTGTTAAGATCTTAGATCTTTTTCTCTGTGGCTTATCTCCATGAAGTGAATCTGCACTAATCCCTTTGTTTCTTAGTTCTCTTGAAATTTCATCTGCACCACGTCTTGTTCTTGAAAATACTAGTGTTTTGTTTACTTCCTGCTTCTGTAGGATTTCATGAAGTGCATGTAACTTCTGACCCTTTGATTTAACCTTAACAATGTCTTGATCAATACTCTTTAGTGGACATTGTTTATCTGATTCAACCCTAACAGGATTGTTAAGAAGTGTATTTGCAATCAATTCTTCCTTCTTTGAAAGTGTTGCTGAAAAGAATAAGGACTGTCTTTGAGGAGATAATTTTGCAATTATGTCCTTTATATCTGTCACAAATCCCATATCAAGCATTTGATCAACCTCATCAAGTACTATGTTATTAAAATCACTAAGATATATACATCTTCTTTTCTCCAAATCCATTAACCTACCTGGTGTTGCAACAACAAACTGTGGTCTGTGTTTTAAAAGACTGATTTGAGTACCTATAGGTGCTCCTCCAATAACAAGTACCATTCTAAGTCTTGTTCCCTTTGTAAATTTCTTAAATTCATTGTTTATTTGGCTTGCAAGCTCTCTTGTAGGACAAATTATTAAAACTCTTTCTCTACTGTTCTTTATAGCTTTATTTATCATTGGGATTAGAAATGCTCCTGTTTTACCGGAACCTGTACTTCCAATACCCAATAGATCACTTCCTTTTAGTATTTGGGGGATAGCTTGGTCCTGAATCTTTGTAGGATTCACATAATCACGGTCAAAGATGTTTTTTGATAATAGTTCATGAAGATTGAAGTCATGAAAGCTGTTTCCTGGAATATATGGCTTGTTATCAACAACTTCAGAAGCCTTAGATATATACATGGAATGTGCTATTTGTTGTGTATACATTCTTCTATTGCTTCTGTTCTTGTTACCGTAGTATTTTCTCTTACCTGAGCTTTTGGAATTATAAGTACCTTTCTTATAACCACCTCCACTGGATCCTTTGGCATAATTTCCCTGTGACGCCTTTTTATAGCGCGTGTTTTTAGAACCGCTTTGTTTATACATATTTATTTTCTAAAAGAAGATGTGTCCAAAATGGACCGGAGGACTACGCAATTAAATCAGTACTCTAATCTATTAAGCACAACAACAGGGAGAATTGTACCACATATATCAAATATTATTTGGATTTAACAAAGAAGCTAATAAATACAGTTATTATTCCTAAAACAATCAATAAAGCACTTAATGGTGTGGCAAATGTTTCATGTACCATACCAGTCTCCATAACATATGTATCTGCTTTGGCATACAATGATAAAAGATAACCAAAACCAATTAGAACAATTCCTATGTAGGTGTATTTGCTAATACATTTCATGTAACTAGTATATCACCCAGCAGAATAACCTATAATTGTGTACGGTGACAACTTGATGTAAAATATTAAAGTTATGCCATCCTTTTTTGAAAAACTTAAAAATGACGAAAACGGTGAACTCAAAAGAAAGGTTTATAGATACCTCGTTGGAGTAATTGTTGTGCTGGGTCTATTTATAGCCTTTGGAATACTATTTCCTTCAGCAGCAGCTGTAATACTAAACATTATCTGGGTAACTCTGTTTGCTGTAGTTATAACCTTCCTAACACTTGGAATACTTGTAGTTGTAGGTTTACGTGAAGAAGTATCAAACATTCTAGATATATTGCTAGAAGGATCACTTACAGTCATTGATGCAATAGACCTATTAAAGAAAGCATGGACAAAACTTAAGGAACTTATTCGTGAGTTTGTTGTATTTGCAGCTCCCGTACTTGCCTATATTGTAGCCTTCATAATTTATATAACAGGTCTTGTTATCTATAAGAAAATAGGGGGAACATATGATATTACGGGTTTTACAGTACTTGTAACCATTTTTATGATTGCAGGAGTAGGATACTTAAATAGACCTACCCGAGTACCAACTAAACTTAAATGGGAGTGGTTAAATACCTCCCTTGCAAAATTTCATAGAAGTTTCACGGATGGATTGGAAGTAGTCTTATTTATATTCTTTTTAACAATGGACAGTACCAACCTATTCTTCTTACCAAAGAATTTAAATCACCCCCTTGATGCAAAGATTGGGTTTTATGACCTAATGAAGAGGGGATTTGATCTAACAGACAATACGCAAGTTACAATCACTCTAATAATTATTACAATTGTTGTGGAAATTGTAAGAAATGTTTTAAGAGTGATTGCTATGGCAAGAAAATACAGTAGAGAAATTGCGGAAAATACTAGTCCCGAAAAGATGATGTCTACAAGATCTATTCGTATCAAGGACTCAATTAGAAAAAGCTTTGCGGATGCTAAAGATGAATTAACCAAGTTTATTGCATTCAACACAGTACTTTTGATAGTATTCTTGCTTTTCCCAAGACTCAAACTATTAACACTTGCAGTGGCAAGTTTAACTGGATTTGCACTTGATTTTATACTATCTGGAAGAATGACTATCAAAGAGGGTGAAGATCTTATATCAAGAGTATTATCAAAGACAATGGGTCTTTAAACTACTAAGTTTACTATCTTACCGGGTACATATATAAACTTCTTTATATCCTTACCATCAATCTTTTGGGCAAATTGTTCTAAAACAAGCTTTTTTATATCTTCCTCACTTATCTTAAAGGGAACATTGATAGTACCCCTTAACTTCCCATTAATCTGAACAGGTAGGTCAATGTTTGTAACCTGTGTTAATTTCTCATCAAAGGAAGGCCATTCTTGTAGATGTACACTGTTTTCCTTATGCCACATTTTGTGCTTATTAATTTCCTGCCAAAGCTCTTCTGCTGTAAAAGGCATAAATGGAGCAATTACCAGTATTAACTTCTTCCAAACGTCTTCTGAGATTGCCTCAGTCTTTTTTAGGTGATTAACAAAGATCATAATCTCACTTACAGAGGTATTCATCTTCATAGAATCCATCATTCCTGTAATTTTCTTAAGCATTATGTTTAACTTCTTTAAGGTTTCTTCATCTTCTGAGGTATCAACCACCTTATCTTTCATTTCATATATGCTTTTTACAAGACGGGCACAAGCAACAAGTCCTCTTGGGTTCCATGGATAGGTCTCATCATAGGGACCAATAAATGCAAGGTAAGTTCTAACAGCATCTGCACCGTAGTTTTCCAGTACTTCTTGTGGATTAACCACATTACCTTTGGATTTACTCATCTTCTGACCATCAGGTCCAAGTAGCATTCCACCACTCATCCTGTAATCAAAGGGTTCATCAAGTGGTACTACACCTATGTCATGTAGGAACTTAAACCAGAAACGAGCATATAAGACGTGGGCTGTAGTATGACCTGCATCACCAAAGTACATATCAATAGGGAACCAATAATCAACAAGCTTAGGGTCAACAAGCATCTCATCATTTTTTGAATCTATATATCTAAGGTAATACCAGTTAGATCCTGCCCAGGTAGGCATTGTGTCTGTTTCCCTCTTAGCCTTATTACCTTCACTATCCTTTGTCTGATTCCACTTTGTATTTTTCTTAAGAGGGCTAACTCCATCTTCTCCTGGTAGGAAATCTTTCATAACGGGTAATTCTAGGGGTAAATCGGTATCTTTAACTGCTTCTAAACTACCATCCTCCTTATAAAGAAGTGGAATAGGTTCGCCCCAGTATCTTTGTCTTGAAAACACCTGAGTTCTAACCTTAAATTGTTTTGATAATCTAGCCTTACCTGCATCTACGAGTTTCTTACTAATTACATCTTTGAATTCATCAGAGTTCATGCCATCGTATTCACCCGAGTTTTTAACAACTCCGACTCCTGTGAACACAGATGTTTCATAACTCTCGTTTGCAGATACTACTTCAATAATCTTAGTATCATATTTTTTAGCAAACTCATTGTCGCGTTCATCATGTCCTGGTACACCCATTACAACACCTGTACCATAGTCGGAGAGAATGTAGTCTGCAACAAATAGGGGAATGTCCTCTGAGATTTCTTCTATTGGATTCTTTGCAGTAATTCCTTTGATCAGTACCCCTGTTTTCTCCTTAGTTTGCTTTTCAAGGTCACTAAGGCTTTTAGCTTGATTAACATAGTCTTTGATAGCATCCTTGTTTTCTGCTTTGTCTAGAAGTTTATTAATAAGTGGGTGCTCTGGAGAAATAGCCAAAAAGGTAACTCCATAAAGAGTATCTGGTCTTGTTGTAAATACACTTACTATTTCACCTTCAACTGTAAAATCTACCTCCAAACCTTCCTTTCTTCCTATCCAGTTTTTCTGTGCAACCTTTACTGATTCTTCGTAATCAGTTCTATCCAGATCATCAACCAAACGATCTCCATAGGAAGGTATATCTAATACCCACTGTTTAAACATCTTTCGTTCAACCTTGTGACTGCCTCTTTCAGATATCTTTCCGTCACCATCAGGATCAGGTAATACCTCTTCATCAGCAAGAACTCCTAATTCATCACACCACCATACTGGCATTTCCTTTTGTTTTGCTAATCCCTTTTCCCATAATTTCTTAAATGTCCATTGAGTCCATTTGTAATACTTAGGGTCTGCTGTACTTAACTCTCTATTCCAGTCAATACCATACCCTATGTCCTGCATAGCTTCTTTATAGTCAATTTGGGCTTGTTTTATAGCCTCTTGAGGAGTAATTCCTGCTTTCTTTGCATAAGTCTCCGCAGGTAATCCAAATGAATCCCAACCCATGGGAAATAGAACGTTAAATCCTTTCATTCTCAGAAAGCGAGAGTATATCTCAGGAACGGTATAACGCATCATATGCCCTACATGAAGAGACTTGCCAGAGGGGTAGGGGAGTTCAGCTAGGATGTATTTTTTGGGTTTATCGGAGAAATCAACAGCTTCGTAAATATTGTCTTTGTACCACTTATCCTTCCAGTTGCCTTCTATCTTTTCGTGATTGTATGAGGATTTACCTTTTACCATGCGTTTATTATACAGATTGTATAGGGATTTTGAAGTTATTGAGCAGGTTGAAGGTGAAGATGTCTTTGTAAATCAACAATATCATCTGAATTTCTACTAACTTGATGTTTTAAAAAGAGTTGTTCCTCATCATTTCGTTTCTGTTGGGTGAAAAACTTATCCATTTCACTCAAGAATTGTTTCGTTGTAGGAATTACATCTAGCCTACGGTCAATCTTTGCTAGACGTTTATCGATTAGATCGAATTTGTATTCCATATATCTTCTGTTAGTATTGGATTTTTTATCTGCACTGTTGAGTCTCTGATCTACAATATCAAATTTTTTGTCTATGTGGTCAAGAATTGTTTTTACTTGAGGGTTTTCTAAAATAGGATTCTTAGGCATGAATACAAATTAACATATCCCACAAAACATGTCAATACAAATTAGGGCTTTCTTTATACCAAATTTAAGAAATCAGAAGATTTTTGGAACAAATATGAGATATCCAACGATAACAGAAGCTATTGCTAAAACAAGAACAGCACCTGCACCAATATCCTTTGCTTTTCCTGTGAATGCATAATCAACCCCCGCTTTATCTCGCAAAACATTCTCTATATTTTCAATGGCACTATTCATAAGTTCAGCAAACATTATGGTTGCCATAAGAAAAACTAGAATTGCCCACTCAGCCATATTTATCCCTACATAAACTGCAAGCGAGGTAGCTACAATAGCACCTAATATATGTATCTTTAGATTTCTAGACTCTTTTAAAGCCACCCAAATGCCTCTAAAAGCATTAACAAAGCTTGAGAATATGGTTTTGTTGGTTGTTGGATTCATAAAACAATTGTGAGGTATTTGGGGTGTTGTGTCAAAGCGAAACAACACCCCAAGATTTCACCACTACAAAAAAGGTTGTGCCAATACAAATAGAAAGGTTAAAGCTATAAATACTACAAACAAAAGCATAATAACTCTAAAAACTACCTTTAAGATTCTCATCAGTATAACTTTTCTCCTTTATGCCACGAATTTAGTGGCTTTTTCATAAGTGGAATCCACGTAGTATACTTTATTTGTGAAAAAAAGTTATACATTTCCTAAAAATTTTTTGTGGGGAACAGCAACAGCAGCGCATCAAATAGAGGGTAACAATAAAAACAGTGATTGGTGGGAATGGGAACAGAACAAACCACCAGAAAGAAAATGGCCCTTAGAACCTTCACTTGACGGGTGTGACTCATACAACAGATATGAGGAAGATTTTGATTTATGTAAACAAATGAATAATAACGCTGTTAGATTTTCAATAGAGTGGGCGAGGATTGAACCAGAAGAAGGGAAATTTGATCAAAAAGAAATTGAACACTACAAGAAGGTTTTACAAGCCGCAAAAGATAGAGGACTTAAGACACTAGTAACACTACATCATTTTACAAACCCAAATTGGCTTACGAAATTTGGTGGTTGGGTACATCCCAAAACATCAAAGTTGTTCGCGCGATATGCCAAAAAGTGTGCGGAAGAATTCGGAGAGTATGTTGATCTTTTTACAACCTTTAACGAACCACAGGTATACGCAGGCATGTCTTATGTAAAGGGTATTTGGCCCCCAGCAAGACATAATCCCTTTAAAGTCGTTCTTGTGCAAATTAATATGATCCGCGCCCACAATAAGGCTTACAAAAAAATGCGAGAGGTAACCAAAATACCCATAGGTCTTGTAAAACACATAGTGTGTCCTGAGTGTACAGATGAGTCAATACTTCTTGATCGAATTGTTGCAAGAGTTGTATTGTTTCTTGGAGCTGACTTTTTTCTTATAGGCACTAAGAAGTATCTAGATTTTATTGGATTAAATTTCTATTTCACATTCAGGTTAATTAAATGCCGTATAAGAAATCTTGATGATAGGGTTAGTGATTTGGGATGGTGGATTTATGCACCTGGTATTGAAAAGGTGCTGGTATTTCTAAAGAAATACAATCTTCCCATCTATATAACAGAAAATGGGCTTGCTGATGCTAAGGATAAGTACAGACCTGAGTTTATAAGAGATCACTTGATTGCGTGCGCTAAGGCTATTGATCAAGGTGTTGATCTTAAGGGATATTTTCACTGGTCACTACTTGATAATTATGAGTGGGCAGAGGGTTATTGGCCTAGGTTTGGTCTTGTTGAAATTGATCGGGAAAATAACCTAGAGAGAAAACCAAGAAAGTCCTTTCATTACTATAGTGAAATATGTAAGAATTATAAGGTTAGTGAAGATGATCTAACAGATATTAAACATGCCCAAAATATTCAAGCGTAAAAAATGGTACCAAAAGGAATTAAAAACTGCTCGTAAAGATGTAACTGAGTTCTTCTCCCTAAGAGTTGTTCAAATATTTTTTATTGTTGCAATCCCTATAATTGCAGTGCCATTCCTAGTTTTTTATATACATAGGCCAAAACCTCAAAATGACATTAATTATGGAATAACTTACAGCTGGAAGTATGCTGATGAAATGGGACTGGATTGGAAAGATACCTATATAAAGATTCTTGATGATTTGGGAGCTAAGAATTTACGGCTAGTCACATATTGGGAAGATGTAGAGGCTACAAGAGATAACTATGACTATTCAAACATTAAGTGGCAGTTAGATGAAGCCGAGAAGAGAGATGCTAGTGTAATCCTCTCATTTGGACGCAAGGTTCCAAGATATCCGGAATGTTTTGAACCTTCCTGGTGGAATGAAATTCCTAATGAAGATGTCAGAAATCATGAATTGTATGAATATGTAAAAACAACAGTAGGGGAGTTAAAACATTACAAAACTATAAAGCTATGGCAAGTTGAGAATGAACCATTCTGGCCATTTGGAGAATGTGTACATGAATTCGAGTTTGATACTGTAAGAAGTGAAATTGAACTTGTTAGAAGTTTGGATGATAGGGAAATACTTGTACAAGATAGTGGTGAGGGAGGTCTTTGGTACAAAACATATATATTAGGTGACTATCTGGGCATATCCATGTACAGAAAGATTTGGTATGACTTCTGGGGAATCTTCTTTAATAATTTTATTTACTTTAAATATCCACTTGCACACTGGACCTATGCAATAAAGGCGGGGGTGGTACAGGTACCTTATCAAAAGATCATAGTCACAGAATTACAGGGTGAACCTTGGGGTCCTGGTATTAACTCAGAGTTAACAGAGGAAGATAAGAACAGCACAATGTCTAGAGCGGATTTTCTGGCAACTCTTAGCTATGCACAAAAGGCGGGCTTTAAGGACCTTTATCTTTGGGGAGCAGAGTGGTGGTTATGGGAAAAAGAAATGAATGATAATCCTTACTTCTGGGATACCGCCAAACCCTTATTCAATTAGCTACAGGTCTTTTACATTCCTCTTATATGTGTAAAATATATAGATACCTGTATATATTTCGAAAGGTACATGGAACAGAAAACAAATAAAGTAATAGTTGGAATATTAGTAGGAGCTCTATTCTTGGTAGGAGTAGGTGGTTCATTTTATGTAGGAAAGATAACTACAGAATTAAAGATGCTTAAGGGTGATAAGCAAGCATATGAAGATACTAGTGTAAATGAGCCAGAAGAAGATCCTAGAACACTAGCTGAGAAAATAGTCCCCCTAAATGATAAAGACAACGTAAAGGGTAACAAAGATGCAAATATTGTTATGTTTGAGTACTCAGACTTTGAATGTTCTTACTGTGCCACATTTCATGGAACCGCAGAGAAATTAATAGAGGAGTATGGGGACGAAGTAGCCTGGGTATACAGACACTTTCCTCTTGATTCTATACATCCAAATGCACGCAGGGCAGCAATTGCTTCTGAGTGTGTAGCTCAACTTGGTGGAAGTGATAAGTTTTGGGAATTTGCAAACTCAATGTTTAAAAACCAAGCTACAATTACTGCTACAAGCATCAGAGAAACTGCACTTAGTTTAGGTCTGAACAAAGAAGAATATGCAACCTGTACTGAATCCGAGGAAATTGCAAATAAGGTAGAAGCCGATTTGAATTCAGGTGTCCAAGTAGGAGTCAGGGGTACACCAGGAACTGTTCTTCTAAACAAAGAGTCTGGTGAGGCAATCCTTTTACCAGGGGCATTAAAATTAGATCAGCTTAAAGCAGCAATAGAACAATTAAAGTAATAAAACAAAAGATTTTATTTAATCAGACTTCTTAGAAGCCCAGAACTTACTGGCATTAAATAGGGACTCAGGCTTACCTGCATCAGACCAGAAACCTTCTAGTTCATCCCATTCAATTTCTCCATTTTTAATGTAGATATTTATTAAATCAGTTATTTCTAATTGACCTCTGGGGGATGGTTTAAGATCTTTAATATAGGAAAAACATCTATTATCAAAGATATATAAGCCCGTAACAGCATAATCAGACTTGGGTTTCTTTGGTTTTTCCTCTATTGTCTTTATCTTCTTTGGATCCTTTTTATCAAAGACGGGTACACCATAACGCTCTAATTCTGGTACCTTTTTAAGAAATACCTTGGAACCCCTTTTGAAGTTTTTAATACCGTCAGTAATATCAGCATCCGTTGTGTTATCACCCAATATTACAGTGACATCATCTTCTCCTACAAAGTCTTCAGCAAGACCTAGTGCATCAGATATTCCGGCGTTACCCGAATCTTGATAGGCAAATTGTAAATTTCTAATTCCAAATTCTTTTCCATTTTTCAAAACACGCAAGAAATCACCTGCATGAGGACCACCTACAACAATCATAATATCGCGCACTCCAGCCTTTACTAGGGTCTGGATTGGATAATAAACCATGGGTTGATCATATACAGGTAACAAATGTTTATTTGTAGCATGTGTCATTGGATATAAACGTGTACCTAAACCACCAGCAATTATTACACCTTTCATAAAAACCTTCCTGATATGTTTAAAACATATGTAATTAGATACAAAGGACTACCACTTATATATAAAACGTAAGAACTTTATCCAAAGACTTCCAGGCAATACAGTGTGCAAAATCTTCTTAAGAAATGCATCCTTACCTGCAACATACCTTAACTTTGGATTGTCTGTATTACTAATATTTAATAATAGGTCAGCAATTACACTAGGATCCCCACCACCCACACTTTCACTCTTATCATCCTTTCTTTTGTATAGTTTGTAATATGGGGATGAGTCCTCATATTCTTGATGAACAGCATTTTTCATAAAGCTTGTGTGGAAATTACCTGGTTGAACAATAACCACATTAATTCCAAAGGGTTTTACTTCCAAAGCTAGAGTTTCGGAAATGCTCTCAAGGGCATACTTAGATGAGGAGTAGGGAGCATTAAGAGGAGCTGTACTAAATCCCATAATAGAACTTATATTAATAATAAGTCCATTCTTTTTGTCTCTCATGTGGGGTATTACCTTCTGCATAAGGTAAAAGGTACCTATTACATTTGTTTCAAATTGGGTTCGATACTTATCTAAATTAGTGTCTTCAACTGTAGAAAGGTACCCAAAGGCGGCGTTACTAATTAAGACATCAACACCTGAGTTTTCAGCAGAGATAGTACTTAAAGCGGTATCTATAGAGTTAGTATCATTTAGATCAATGTATACAGGAATTATTTTAAGGTTTTCATTCTTAGCAATCTCCTTAAGCTCTTTAATTTTGTCACTTGTTATATTTCTGGAAGAGGTATAGGTTACAAAACCTTCACGTGCAAATTTCAATGTGGTGGCATATCCGATACCAGAAGAACCTCCTGTAATGAGAACTACTCTGTTGTTGTTTGTATCTATCATTTTAAAAGAAACTCTTAAGTATTACCTTTGCTACTTTGAAAAACTCAGCAACAGTGATACCAAGCAAAACAAGTGAATTTAACAACTTTGGATACTTCTTGTTGTAGTGCTTAGCATAAAATAATCGCATAGCCCTAGTTTTTTCCTGTGTTATCTTTATCTTCATCCAAAGAGCTGCTCTACTTGGTCTTTTCCTATTAGCATTTTTATTTGGTGCTTTATTACTCTTAATAGTCTTTCCACCAAAGGATACTGATCCAAAGTCAGTATTTAATACATTATCAATATCTTTAGCAGTATCTCTACCAACACTAGCCCCTTTATAATGTAAAACTCTTACATCTCCTAGGAAATAAGTTAGGTATCCAGCTTTTTGTACCTTGTAATAAAAATCGATGTCTTCACCAAATATAAAATAATCCTCATCCCACTTACCTATTTCATCAGAAACAGATCTTTTTACCATCACACAGTGGGTAATACCCATATCAATAGGGTGTCTTGAATCAAAATCCATATAAGATTTGTGAAGACCACTAAACATAGGGGATTTTGGAAATATCTTTGCAAGTCCTGAGAAATGAGTGATTGCATTCCAAGGAGTTGGGAAACCTCGATGGCAATCTATATCCATAGAGCCATCTCTTAGGTACAGGTGGGGTGTAACTACACCAACAATTTCATTTGCAGCAAGAAACTCAGTCATTGCAACCAAAGCTTCCTTTTTAGGAAATGCATCAGTACCTAAATACATCACATAGTCCCCAGAAAGTTTTGCTAAAGCTGCATTATAAGCAGGGGGTTGTCCCTTGTTTGGCATATCAATGATTGTAACCTTAGAATTATTATCAAAATGTTTATGAGCTTCTTCAGAGGAACCATCGGGAGAATCATTATCTATAAAAAAGACTTCAATGTCATCCCAAACTTTCAATAGATTATCAACACACTTCTTGATTAATCCTTTGGTGGCATAGTTTACAATGATTACTGAAATCTTTGGCATCGTGAAAAATTATATCATACCGTACTCAAAGTTATTTTTTGCATCAGCAAGCGGCGTTAACATATTGTCTTTGTCAGAAACAATTGGATCTTCAATCCCCCAATCAATACCAACATCAGGGTCACTCCATATAAAACCAGAATCAACTTCTGGGGCATAATCATTAGTTGTCTTGTACATAACCAGTGACTCTGGGCTCTTTACAACATAGCCGTGAGCAAAACCAACAGGTATATACACAAGATGACCATTTTCAGCGCTCAAGGAGAATTTCTGCCACTCACCAAAGGTAGGAGAATTCTTTCTCACATCAACAACAACATCAACAATTTCACCTTGTAAGCAGATAACAAACTTACCCTGAGATTTGGGTTTCATTTGAAAATGCATACCTCTTAGAACATTTTGGGTTGAGTATGCAATATTATCTTGTACAAATTCTTCCTTAAAACCTAACTCTGCTAAAGCCTTTTTTTGAAAGATTTCCAAAAAGTAACCACGTGAATCTTCAAAAATACGAGTCTTAAGCAAAAATGGCTCAGAGGGATTAACTTTGTCTGTATTGGGTTGTATGATTTCAAAATTCATATTCCAATAATACAGGAAAAAACCATAGAAATACTAACTGCCCCATAATTCAAACAGACGTTGTTGGATTTTGAAAGCATCTAGACCTATAATGCTCACAGAACGTCAGATTAAAAGCTATGTAGAGATTATGAGGAGAGCACAATGGCACTTTCGCCGGCACAGCAAGATACTGTCACAAGAACGGTTAGAGATTATGGCCCTATTTCCGCAACTAGTGCCTATAACTCGCTTGTTACGGCAAAACAAGCAATGGGGGAAACTCCTAAAAGTGTGGGTAATTGGCTCAGACAAAATTCTGGTGATAATGAGCAATTCACCCAAAGTAAGCAGGGAAAAACAACTGTTTATGGGATTAATGCACAGTATCAACTTGATACTACGCCTGACCCGCCAGAAGAATGGCCTGAAGAACTCTGGGAGGCAGTATCAGACACGTGAATATTGTTTTATGACTGGAGGTAGCTATGGACCAAGTCTTTGTTATGTTTGAAGAACGCACTAAAGTTCTTGCTAGAGTAAATGGCATGATTACTGATTTCTCGGAGCAAGAAAAAACCCACTTGAAAGATTTAGAAACTGCCGGCTATATTGAATGGGTCGCAGATAGGTGGCAAAAAACCCAACGTGGAAAAGACGCCCTGGAACCAACAGGAACATCATATGAATAAAAAACAGATGCAGGATCACTATCAATTAGTCCTGCATCTCGGTTTTTAAAAGATTTTTAGGTCTGAAAGCGCATTTAAAAACTCTAATTGTCTATCAGTAGGATGTACTTCTTGTCTTTTCTCTTTTAAGAATTTTAGTGTTTCTTCTAATTTCATGTTCTTCTTTAAGATAAAATATGCTGCAACTAGAGTAGGGGATCTACCATGTCCTACTTGGCAATGCACATATACTTTTTTATTATCCTTTACTACTGAATCAATTAAATCTACACCGAGTTTTGTTTGAAGAGGTGTTGGGGGATACCTATCCTCAACAGCAAGCTTTAGATGTACAGGAATATCATGTGGTATTTCCTTGTGTTCTAGTCTTATATCAATATCTGCATATACATCAAGTTCCTTTAGTTTTTCCCAATGATATTCTGAATGCTTTTCACAGCACATACTACTACCAAGGTAGATGTTGGGAGTTATTTCACTGTATTCCATTGTGGGGGAATGTTCTTGGGCAGTATTACTCATAAGCTTACTCTTGTTCCGCTAGGAACTTCTCGGCATCAAGTGCTGCCATACAGCCAAAACCTGCTGCTGTTACAGCTTGTCTATATTTCCAATCTCCAACATCACCTGCTACAAATAGCCCTTCTACGGGCGTCTTAGTGTTATCTGTGGGTTCTATATAACCATCTTTGCCAAGAGGAAGTAATCCATCTAAAAAGTCAGTGTTTGGTTTGTGACCTATGGCCATGAATAGTCCCTGTATCTCTAAGGTTTGTTCCTCATTGGTTTTGTTATTTGTAAGAATCACACCCTCAACTGAGTTTTCTCCCAGTACCTCTTTAACATCTACATTAAATATAAACTCAATCCTTTCGTTCTTCATAGCTCTTTCTTGCATTATTCTGCTTGCCTTTATATCCTCCTTAGAGCCTCTAACAAGGACATAAACCTTGGGTGAGAACTTTGTTAAGAAGTTTGCTTCTTCCATTGCAGCATCTCCGGCCCCTACAACAGCAGTAGTCTTATCCTTAAAAAAGAATCCATCACACGTTGCACAGGCAGAAACACCCTTACCCTTAAGTCTTTCTACGCTCTCAAGAGGTAACCATTTAGCAGAAGCCCCTGTTGCAATAATTACTGTTTTACCAGAATATTCATTATTACTATCTGTTCTTACCTTGAAACCTTCTTTGAAACTTCCAGTTAGTGAAGTTACATTTTCTTCAACAGAAGTAGCCTTAAACCTTTGTGATTGTTTTTTGAAATTCGCAATAAGCTCTGGTCCTTGTATGCCTTCGGGAAAACCAGGGTAGTTTTCAACCTCAGTAGTCCACATAAGTTGACCACCACTTGGTTGACCAGCAACAATAAGGGTTGTTAATTCAGCACGAGAAGTATAAATTGCAGCAGTAAGTCCCGCAGGACCACCACCTAATATGATTACATCGTAAATTTGATCAGTCATAGCTAATTTAGTATAAGCTTTTACGTGATATTTGCCAATTTGAATATGTTTATAACCTCTAGTATAATGATCTTTGTGCTTGTAGAAACAAGCATTTTTTACTGTTTTTCCCTGCCCACAGCGCCCTAAGGAGCGCTTTAAATGACTGATGTTAAGTACATTGGCCTTTTTACCATTTTTAGTTTCCTCAATTACTACGCCAAAAGCGGGAGTAATTCCTGTTGCAAACGCAATGGAAAACAATCTTGATGCCCCATTTTTTATAAATACTGAGAGCGCTGTATTACTAGACGTACCCTACGTTCATCAAAAAGAAGATCTAGAAAATACTCAAGACGCTTGGGCTGGGGGTTCAGCTTGTGGACCTGCATCCTTAACTATGGCCTTAAACTTCAATGATGAAGATTTTGACCTTATTGATGTTGTAAACTCACTTCCTTCAAACGTTTATGTTAAGGGAAGCATGTTTTATAACCTAACTAAGGGACCAGAAGAATTTGGTTATAAGGCTAATGAAATAAGTATTAGTACCAAAGAAATATTTGAAACATTAAAATTGGGACACCCAATTCTAATGAACATACAAAACTATGATGGTATAACAGGACACGAAATTGTTGTTGTAGGTATCAAAGGATACGATGAAAATACTAAAACAGCTGATTCCCTTATTGTTCATGACCCTTTTGGCTCTGCCTACAGGGAATTTGAATATATAAATGAAACTACATTAAGACAACCTGAAGGGTATTTCTTACCAATAGGTACATTAAAACCTTTCTATATTACCAAAAGCTCGTAAAACCCATCATAAATAGGTTATCATTTAGACATGAAGAAAAAGCTAAGTATACTAGCCGCTCTAATTGTTGTGTTTGTAATTGTGCTGATAAATTCTGATTTAAACAAATTTCAAACAGTTACCGTTTTTAAATCAGGAACAAAGGTAGGGAGTATAGAACTAAGTAGAACAAACTGGGAAACTGGTTATTCAATTCTAACTTCAAAACTTAGTGATCCTATTTATGTAAACCTGGAAAATAAGAGTAGGGGAGTAACACTAAAGGAAATTGGGTTCGATATAGATAAAGATAAACTTTCAAAACTAACAAAGACATGTAGAACAGAAGCATTAAAACTCTTTTGTAGTAACACCTCAAATGAAAAGGTTGATCCCAATGATGTAATAAGTGTAGACAAGGATAAGCTAGATTCCTTTCTTGACGGCTTAAACGCGGAAATACAATATCTTGCTAAAAACAACATTATTTCACTAGAGGATTTCACCTTTAGAGCAGTAACAGATGAAACTAGTGTTTCCATAAACAAAGATATGTTTGTAACTAGAGAAGGTATAGCTAATTTCTTCACGGAAGAAACAGCTCAAATAAACTTACAAGTTAACACACAAAGTAACATTGATAGCCAGAATGAAGCAACAAAGCAGCTAATTGAAGATGTTTCAGTACCTCTTCAAATCAAATATGGTAGAAACCCAATTTACATACCAGGAGATGTGATAAATTCCTTTATTGGAACAAAGTTTAAGAATGGTGTTTTGCATGGTGAACTTAAGGATGATGCCATAATCTCTTATCTAGACAGTCTTGAGAATGAATATGGTTCTGAAGATGTTGTTATATTAAAAGACTTTTCAGTAGCTGCAATAAAGAGAGCAATACTTTATAGAGCAACAAACTATGAAGTAAATAATGCCGTCATACTGCCTTTGGAGGGTAAGCCAAAGTCAGATGGAAGTTTGCATGACGTATATTTAGAGATAAATAAGGCACAACAAAGGCTGTATAGGTTTGAGAATGGAAAGGTAATTAAAACTTATATAATTTCAACAGGACTCACTTGGGAAACACCCCCAGGGCAATATCAGGTACTTGGTAAACAAAAAATGACGATTTCCTACTTTGGAAACTGGTACATGCCTAATTACTTACCTATTGGAACAATCAACGGGTATCGTTTCGGATTCCATGAAATCCCATACCATATGGATGGTGCCGGTAATATTTATTCAAGAGATCCAGAGACAATGGGAAGCCCTGCAACAGGGGGATGTATTCAACTTACAAAGACAGATTCACTAGAAATCTTTAATTGGGCAGATGTAGGAACTCCCGTTTACATATATGAGTAATCTTATCTATAGAGTGTATCTAAATAGAATAAGGGCACACACCGTATTCAAAGCTTCTTTATCTATATATGAGGACTTTCTTGTATTCAAAAAAAGAAAGTGGTTTAACGTATCAGAAGTTACAATAACCTTTAATCACATTGCTCAAGCAAATATCATAAAGGGTCTATTTTTTTCAACACTGGAAATTGTAAGTTCAGGTGGATATGAGAACGCATCCTTAAATCATGTACTAAATAAGTATGCAAAAAAGGCCAAAAAGATTATAGATCAAAAAATTTATAGAATGGGAACAACTGGAGGCAACAAGAAGCAATTTGAACATCATGAAGATCACCAAATTGATAAATTTGAGAAATCACTTGGTAGATTGAAAGAGCTGTTAAATAGGGGTAAGATATCAAAGAAAGAGTACGAGACTAAGCGAAAAAAACTATTAAAAACGATTAGTTAACTCTTCTATGCGGTGGTAGCTCAGTTGGTAGAGCGTCTCCCTTCCAAGGAGAAGGTCGCCGGTTCGACCCCGGTCCGCCGCTCCACAGCAATGAAAACTGTTTCCCAATGATTTTTTTGATGCTAAAATAACAATTGCGCTTAAGCCCGAGTAGCTCAGTGGATAGAGCAGTTCCCTTCTAAGGAAAAGGTCGGGGGTTCGACTCCCTCCTCGGGCGCCACGCAACAAGCCCAGATGGCGGAACAGGTATACGCGCAACACTTAAAATGTTGTCCGCTCACGCGGGTGAGGGTTCGAATCCCTCTCTGGGCACCATAAAGAATTATGAACAATAAAACCTTAACAATACTGCTTACATCAGCCATTTTAGTTCTTGTTGTAGGTGTAGTTGCTAGTAACTATGCCCAGGAGCGTGCTATAGATCAATCAAAGATTCCTGAAAAGATGGAGAATGGTAAGGAATTTCAACGCTGGATTACAAACTTAAAAAAACACATGGATCTTGAAGCAGATGAATTTAGACTCAAGGAAAAAAATGAAGTATTTAACTCTGCATACCTTTCAATTGTCTCAGTAGAAGATGAGGACGCCTATAACAACCATCTAGCACTACTTGCTCAATACGAAGACCTTGATAAGGTTAGATTCTCTCCCAATGAATATCAATTCCTTGATTACAGACATGAAGTAAGAGGTATAAACACTAGGGGAGAACCCTACCAACCAAACAATGTTTATTACCATGCCTTAAGAGAAGATAAGATATTTGACACATTGATCCTTAGCTGTAGAGAAGATGCTAACTGTTTCTTTGATAGGGGATTCTTTCTAGATAATCATACATTTGTTATATCAGAATTCGCAAGACCAATCGAGAAAAAAGATTTAGAAGAAGGTAATTATGAAGAGTGTCTCCTTGATGAAGTTTGTACATATACAATTAAACTTCACATGTTTGACCTATTAAATAGTGCAAGACTTGTTTATGAGAGTAATGAATATGAACTTGATCTATCATCACTTGTAGATCGTTTTTAATCTTGTATTCTGTTAAAATATCAATGTTTCTTCGGGGTGTAGCTCAGATGGAAGAGTGCGCGGTTTGGGACCGTGAGGTCGTGGGTTCGAGTCCCACCACCCCGACCAAGTTTTTGAACAACATTTCCTTTTTATTACAACAATATATACTAAGTCCTAAATTTTAGAGACATAACAAGACTACTCAAACTTTTTTCAATGTTAAAATTAAGTTATGAATGATGAATTAAACACTCCAATAAGAGAAACATTAGAGGTAGGTGAAGATTTGGTAAAAGAAAACTTGTCTAGGAAAAGATATTTCCTACATGGCAATAGCTCCCCTGCGGATTCTGAGAACATTGCTAAGCAAGGACTTGAAGTTACGGAAGGCAGAGCAACGGTTTCTTGTAATCTAGTTCATGCATTCATCTGGGCTTCAAGTGTGGAGAAAAGAAAAGCATACAGTTTGAGTACCACACCTACAAATGAGAGTAGTGAAGGTAGTGTTTTTGTAATCGAAAAGCCAAAGCAATATTCATTTGGTTTTGGTTATTTCACAAATTATGAAGTAGATATTGAAAAAAAAGTTGTTAGCGGCCAACCTATCAAATGGGCATCTGCTTATAAGCAAATAGGGATTTTCTCTACACAAGACGTGGAGGAAAAGAGAGAACAACTTGAGGCAATACCCAAGGACATCCGGTCTAACTCAAAGTTGACTGTAAACCCAACTTGCCAGCTAAACCCATCTGAACAAATATCTGAAGTTCTACAAGAACTTGAGTTTCAAGCTAAGAATTTTAAGCAGGTTGATATGCAAAACGCTGCAGAAATGTTAAACAACAAACTCAATTTGAAACCAGAGATGGTTATAGAATTAATAAAATCCACAATAGAATCAATTACAATAACAAGACTTAGACGCAAAGCATTGGAAATCAAAGCCGCCCAGGGATATACGATCCACAATTACGCAAATAAGCCAGCAGGAAGATTTAACAAGGCTCCTGAAAAAATAAAAGAGGAACTATTGGAATGGCAAAGTAACTTAACAGAAGATGGAACTTTAGGCATAGATTGGCTTGATGAGTACGCTAGTACAAACATTGAGCATTTTCTTGAGGAACTTGAAAGATAAAAAAATTGTAAACAGCGCCCACTAGGGCCGACCAAAATGAATACATTAAAAGAAAATTCAGAAAATATTAACAGGGTTTCCAACATAGTCCTAGACTCACTAGATGAAAATACTTGTTGGACTAATTGCTGGAATAAAGACAACCCACTCTTGGGTCACTGCAGGGTAGTTTCTGCCGTCATTTATGCAATCTTTGGTGGAAGTATTAAGTGGGCAAGAATAAATGAGAGGACTACACATTACTGGAATGTTTTACCCTCAGGTAAAGAGTTGGATTTAACCAAGGGGCAATTCACCAACTCAGTAATAATCCCCGAGGGTACAAAGGTAACTATTGATGAAACACTAGCTGGACCTACTATGAAAAAAACTTATCCGCTACTATTAAAACGTGTTACCAAAAAATTGCAAAAATAAGCTAGCAATCGCCACATATCCCCTAAGGGTGTAAAATACCTGCATGCCCAGGAAAACCTCAAACGTCATCCTCTTACTCATAGTTTGTATTATCTTACTCATATTTGTCGCTTCATTTTATTCAAAAGATGGTACTAAGAATGCTCATACTATTCAGAAAGAAGAGCACCCATCCCTTTCTGTGGCTAGAGAATATATGGATGCCTATGTAGCAGGTGATTGGGAAAGGGCTAAGGAACTCTGCATAGACCCCAATTTTGATGAAACTCTAACAAGCGGTTACAACTTTGTTTCATATGAGATTGTAGGTTCAGAGAAACATCCAGATGATAACTATTATCATGTGTATATAGAATTAATGGATAAAGACGGCAACAAATACACTGAATTTATGGGTATTCCAATAGAGGTATTTATGGGCAAGGATACCAAAGGTAAGTGGAGACCTAGAACCTGGTATTTTTCATCCTAAAGTTGTCTTTTTTTCTCATAGAATATGTAATAATTAATCTATGAATACTCCCAAAAGAATAATCACATACGTACTTAAATTCACCCCTATCGCTGTAGTCTTGTATCTCTCATACCTTGTTGTATTTGACTGGAAGGGAATCAAATTTGCAAGTGACGACTATATCACTGTAACAGGTTCCTATTCTAAGCAAGAAGAAAACAAAGTAGCTAGATTCACAGCAAATGTATCCGAATACAATGATGACAAGGATAAGGCTGTGGCAAGTGTAAAAGAAAAGATGGATGAGGTAATTGTGAAAGTAAAAGCATTTGGTATATCTGATAAAGACATCAAAACACAAAACATGAATGTTTATCAGAGAGAACAAACATATTATGAAGACGGTGATCAAAAAACCCGTAAAGGTCAGTGGAGTGCCAGTCATTCACTAGAGATAGTATTACGAGACACTTCAAAGGCAGATGGTCTATCTGAACTTTTGACCTCTCTTGAAACTAGCAGTGTGTACGGTCCAACATTCTTTAATGATGATCTAGCAGGAATTAAGAACAAAGATGTTGGTTATGAAAAAGCAATGGAAGATGCCATGGATAAGGCAACAACGATTGCAAAGCAATCTAAGAGAGAAGTTGGGAGAGTTATTGGTGTAACAGAAGGCAATAGTGCAAGTCCACCAGTAAGGATGTTTGCTGAGATGGGTGGAGCGGGTGGAGGAGCTATGCCCGGCTCATCAACAGAAACAACAACTCTAACAGTCGTGTTTGAAGTTAAATAACTACTAAGAAGCTAGCATCTGAAATTGCATAGGTCAGTTTAGATGTGTTAGCTTTACCTAGTAAGGATATGCCCGAAAAACTGATTAAACCAAAGCTGTCTGTATTGCTAATTCTGCCTACCGTCTGGTTAGGTTCTATTTCCCTCATTCTTGTGACTTTGATTCTTACAATGTTTATAAACATTGATGAAAGCAAACCTCAAAACAAATATTCTATGTATTCATCAAAGCCCCTTGTACTAGGAATAATGACAGACTCAACCAACCTTGGAGATCCTAGATCCGCAAAGATTGATAAGGTATTTGAGAAATACAACTGTCCATTGCAAGGCATGGGTAAGGTGTTTGTAGAAGAGGCAGATAATCACAACATACCTTATTGGCTTGTAGCAGCTGTGGCCTTTCAAGAATCAAGCTGTGGAAAGATGACACCTGAACCAGGTGGTGTGGAATCATACAATGCTTGGGGATGGGCTGTATATGGGGATAACGTTAAGATGTTTGATAGCTGGGAACATGGTATAAGTGTGGTTTCAAAATACATGTATGAGACTTTCTATTCCAAAGGCATTACAGATGCCTGTGAAATAATGAATACATACACACCTCCATCCCAAGGTAGTTGGTGTGCGGGAGTTAATTACTTTACAGAAATTATTGATGAGTATAAGAGTCCTATTGAGTAGACATATTATATGTTGATTTCTTAACTAGGGCAGCTCTGCCAAAAGTAATGCTGTATAAGGTGGAAAGGGTTTCACCAGGTAATTTCAAAAATTCCTGCGTCACCATTAGAAAAGTTTCAGTACATGTAGGAGGCAGCATATAACCCATAGGCTCTCCAAAATCACCGACTTGCCGGGTAATAGGATAATTTTCCTTCTTAAAAGAACAACCTTTCATTTCTCTGAATAAAAGAAAACCATATAAAAGTAATGTTAATAAACCAAAAACAATAAAGATTCTTTTAAAAACATTTTTCACTAGTAAATTATACACAAATAGATAGGTGATAAACGCATTTGCATCCTTTCTAACACCTAAGTATAATAATCCCTGTGCTTTATAGGCACGATATTTAACACGCAATAACACCTATTTTCCCAAGAAATTTCATATGCCCGATGAAATGTAGTGTGTTTTTATGTGTAAAAAAGATATGAACAAAACAACAAAGTATCTAAACTTAATATTTTCACTTTTAATGCTAATAACACTAGCAGGAAATATGTTTGGTGTGACAGTATCTGCACAAGAGGTAGATACAATAGGGAATATGGAATATGAAATAGGGTATGTCCGGGTGGATAGGGTAGAAACACTAGAAAGCTTCTTTGATAAGTACAACTCACCACTAAAGGGCACAGCACCAAAGTTTGTGGAAATAGCAGATAAATACAACCTAGACTATACATTACTACCATCAATATCTTGTATGGAATCTACTTGTGGTAAACATCTAATAGAAGGATCAAACAATCCTTTTGGATGGGGGGTATATGGGGATCAATACATAGCCTTTGAATCATATGAAGAGGCAATTGAAGTTGTTGGTGAAGGCCTTTATGAAGGATATTTCTCAAAAGGATTTGATACACCAGCAAAAATAGCTCCTATATACACACCACCCAACAGTCAAAACTGGTATAGAGGTGTTAACTTCTTTTCTAACCAGATCAACGAAATAGCACTAGATTCATAAATATTCGTGCTAAAATTGCACCTAGAATGGCCATTACTGACAAATAACTTGTTATAACAAGGGCGAGTGGCGGAATTGGTATACGCGCACGGCTTAGAACCGTGTTCTTCGGATTGTGGGTTCGAGTCCCACCTCGCCCACCATTTAAATACTATCACAAAAGCAAAATTGAATATTTTACATACCAATGTTATAATTACCCTATAGTACACGGAGGTTCCAATGACATTATTAAGAACACTACTAGGGTTGACTATTGTAGGGGTAATCGCGGGTTTGATACTTAACGCCATATTTCCGATAGCAGAAATAATTGGAAAATCGGCTTTTCTTATCATTAATAACCCCCAGGCTGCCGCGTTAGGTGCACTACTGGTTTGCGTAGGGGCACTAATAATTCTTTTCAGAACGCGATAGGCTAAGTTTAAACACTTCGAGGCAGAATACTCCGGTATCTCTGCCTTTTGTGTTAAAATATCCCAGTTCATGCAAGTAAAAGTAGAAAAACAACCAAAATCAACAATACAAGTAAGCGTTACTGTACCTAATTCCAAGGTAAAAGAAGCATATTCTAAGGTACTAGAGAAAGTAGTTACTGGTGCGGATCTCCCTGGTTTTAGAAAAGGGCAGGCACCAAAAAATATGGTTGAGGAAAAAACTAACCCATCTGACCTATATGGAGATGTAGTTAATGAACTTTTAGAGACTTATTATCCTCAAGCAATCAAAGAAAATAAGATTTCACCTATTTCTAATCCTAAGATTGAAATTAAGGAATTTGAATTAGATAAGGACTTTGAATTTGTAGCTACAATTGCTGTGCGCCCTGATATTAAAATAAAATCCAACTATAAAGCAGAACTTGAAAAGCTATATAAGAAACAAAAGAAAGCCTTTGTAGAAGCCAATAAAGACAACAAAGAAGCAGATACAACACACTTTAGACTCTCTGCAAATGAAGCTATCAAAAAACTTGTAGAACTTTCTAACTTTGATGTATCTGAAGTTCTTGTAGAAGAAGAGGTAAATAGAATGATTTCAAGAATAATTCAACAAACACAAGCCTTAGGTATGTCTATGGATGACTTTCTTAAAACTCAGGATAAAACTGTTGAAAGTATTAAAAACGACTACGAGAAAACTTCTGAAGAAAACATTAAAGCAGAGTTTATACTTTCACATTTGATTAATGAGGAAAAGATAGAAATTACAGATGCGGAGATAGATACAATGATAGGAGCAGTAGGGGATGAAACAGCACAAAAGCAAATGCAAGATCCAATGCAAAGGTGGTATATTAAAAATATCCTTGCAAAAAACAAACTATTAGAAAAGTTACTTGATGATATAGAAGGCAAGGAAAAGAACAAAAAATGAGCAACATAGTCCCCGTAGTAATAGAAAAAGAAGGTAATGTAGAAAGATCCTATGATATTTACTCACGTTTGTTAAAAGACTTTATTGTCTTTGTTACAGGCCCTATTACTGATGGTGTAGCAAATACATTTATTGCACAATTACTATTTCTTGAAAGTGAAGACCCAGAACGTGATATCAGTGTTTATATCAACTCACCAGGAGGAGATGCTTATTCAGGTTTTGCAATGTACGACACCATTAAACATATTAAAAACAATGTTACAACTATCAATGTAGGGCTAGCAGCCTCTGCTGGAGCTCTTATTCTTGCAGCAGGTACAAAGGGTAAGCGATTTGTACTTCCTAAGTCATATACAATGATTCACCAAGTCTTAAGTGGTGTAGAAGGACAAGCCACTGATATTGAAGTAAAAGCAAAGCACGTTCTAAAACTTAGAGAAAACTATGCAGAAATGCTTGCAGACGCTTCGGGTAAGGATATTAAAAAGGTCCTAGAAGACATAGAACGCGATAACTGGATGAATGCAGAAGATACCATCAAGTATGGTATAGCCGACAAGATAATGGCTGATAAGAAATAAGGGCGGTTAGCTCAGTTGGTTAGAGCGCTTCAGTGACATTGAAGAGGTCACAGGTTCGAATCCTGTATCGCCCACCATTAGGTTATAATCTCCTTATGAAACAAAAAACAATTGGAATAGATGCTAGATTTTATGGACATGCAGGTCCTGGTAGATACACAAAGAGTGTTATACAACATCTAGAAAAGGTAGATAAGGTAAACAAATACAAGGTATTTGTCACAGACGAAGGTAATAAGTTGTATGAACCTTCTAATCCTAACTTTGAAAAGGTTCTAGCAAACCACACTTGGTATTCATTTGATGAACAAATATTCTTCTTGTTCAAGGTTTTAAAAGCAGGACTGGATCTTTACTACGTCCCACACTTCAATATCCCAGTTCTTTATCCAGGAAAGATTGTTACTGCTATCCCAGATATGATAATGCACACGTATAGCACCGCTAAGGGAACAACATTACCCCAATGGTACTTTCAAATAAAGAGAATTGTATATAGGTGGGTGTTTTGGTGGGCAGTATTAAGATCACAAAAGGTGATAGTACCAACACAAACTGTTAAAAATGAGTTTCTAAAGCACTTAAAGGGTTTCTCTGAAGACAAATATGTAATTGCACCAGAGGGAGTAGACCCAGAATTTATAGAAACTAGTGAAAATCCTAAAGATGTACTTTCCCGTTACGGAATTAAACAACCGTACCTTCTTCATGTAGGAAGCATGTATGAACACAAAAACATAGATGGAATTATAAAGGCGCACAAAATACTTGGAAATAAGTATGGTTTTAAGGGACAACTAGTTCTTGTTAGTAAGAAGGATGAATTTTCAAAAAGAATATACGACTCTATAAGAAAAGAAGGTTTGGAGGATAAGATTGTACTCCCTGCATTTATTAAAGAAACAAATGATGAGAGTAAGATAGTTATTACAGATGATGAGGTAGTAGCTTTGAGAAAAGAAGCATTTGCCTATGTCTTTGGAGCGTTTAAAGAGGGTTTTAGCCTTACTGCACTAGAAGGGATGGCCTTAGGCCTTCCTGCAGCCTTATCTGATATAGATTGCCATAGAGAGGTTTACGGGGACTCTGTATTGTATTTTGACCCTCATAATGTGGAGGATATTGCAGAAAAGATAAATAAATTTATTTCTAGTGATAGCTTAAAAGAAGAATATATAGCTAGAGGATATAAACAGATTGAAAAATACAGTTGGAATAACACGGCAGAAATAACACTAGATGTATTTAAAAAAGCCCTTAAGCAAAACTAGTAAACACTTCTAATACCTTCTTTGCAGTTTGTTCCCAGGTATAGTTTCTTGATCTAGTATGAGCTTTTTCAACCATATCTGTATCAATTTCTTTTGCCATAACGGAAAGTAACTTTTCCTTAATATCGCTTTCATCATGGGGATCAAAGTAACTTATGGTATCTACACCCAATTCTTTATATGCTGAAATATTAGAAACTAAACATTGTGTCTCACAAGACATTGCCTCAAGAAGTGGTAATCCAAAACCTTCTTCAAGAGAAGCACTTACAAAGGCCTTAGAACCTGAGAATAGTGGGGGATGATCCTCTGTAGGAACCCAGCCTAAGAAAACTACGTTATCCTCAATACCATACTCTTTAGGGGCACTAAGAGATTCTTCATACTCCCAACCATTCTTACCAGCAATTACAAGCTTAAAATCCTTTAAATCATAATTTGATTTTAATGCTTCACTAAAAGCCTGTATTAGTTTAGGGTAATTCTTACGAGGTTGGATGGTTGATAATGAAAACAAATAGGGGAAGGTACCTAAGTCATACTTTTCTTTAACAAGTTTTACTTCCTCATCAGATACTTTCTTGTATAGGTCTAATACACCCTCAGGTACTATAACTATCTTTTCATCAGAAACCTTCATGTAGGGAGTTTCCTGTATGGCATTTCTTGTAGCTTTGGAAGGGACAATAATCTTTTTGGATACATGACTAATCCACCAAAGAACAAAGGGATGCAGGAATCTATGTATAGGCATTTGTCCAAACTGATTATTCACCTTAAACTCTAGACCATGGATCATAACAATAGGATTAAACCTACCCAAAGTGAGAATAGAGACTAACCCTGGAATTGTGTGAGTAGGGGAAAAGAATACATCAACAGGGTTACGTAATAATTCCCATGATAAACCAAGCTGACTCCAAAGAGGAAGCTTATTTAGTATCTTGTAGGAAAATCTTGAATTGATACTTGTTTGCTTCCTAAACTCTTCTACATCAGGCTTTGTAGGAAGGTAAATTACATAATCATTTGTGGTGTCCACCTTGGATAAAGCAAGAACTAGATTCTTTGCATATACCTCAGGGCCAGCCTGAGCTTTCTCTAGTAGTTGGAATCCATTTATACCTATTTTCATATCGATATTATACCGGTTTGACAATAAAAACCTAAATCTATACAATAACGCAACTATGACATCAGTGTTGCTTAGAAATAAGAATATTTGTTCTTTTAACCCAGCAAATGGGGATGTTGGCCAAATGGCCAGCGTCAACATATCATCGGGTGCTTTAAGCTACTTTTCCTCTTAATTATTGACTCAGCAAAGCTCCCGAGTTCGGGGGCTATTTTTCTTACAAAAACTTAACACTCTACGAATTTGGGATCATTACTGACTTAATAACACAGCTGGGAATCTGTGTATTTATTACGTCTGATCATTGATAAAACAATATAAGGAGAGTGTTATGTACAAAAAGACTTTTTGGATCTTGATCGCAATAGGTGGTTTATCCACAGGAGCCTTCATGCCTATCTATAGTTTGTTTTTGCAAGGGCAGGGCATGGATGAACTTCAAATGAACGTAATAAATATGTTCTACTACATTGTTGTTGCAACATTCGATCCTCTAACAGGCAACCTCGCAGACAGATACGGACGGCGGTTATTCTATATTCTAGGTATTTTCTTTTGGAGTGCTGCTAATTTCACATATGCGCTATCTAGCTCGTTTGTTATGTTTATATTGGCTGAAAGCATTGCTGCAATAGGACTGTCTCTAGGCAGTGATGCCCTTGAAGCAACTCTCTACAACCTCCATTCAAAAAGTAGCGCAGACAATATAATTGCACGGGCAGATCTTGTCGGAAAGATAAGTACTATTGTGGGGGCCCTTAGGCCCTTACATTTGGGAACTTTGCGGCAAGAAACGGTCTTGCGATTGGTTGGTTGTTCGCAGGAGGCTTATCCGTACTCCAATTAGGCGTAGCCCTAAAACTCTTGCGAAAGGTACCAAAAAGTAGAATTGATGATAGCGGGGTTCAAATTCTATTAGAGAATATCCCAAGACCAAGAAAAGTATTTTGGGCAATGTGGAAAAAGCCTATGACTAGGTACATCTTGATCACATCTTTTCTCACAAAACTCTCCTTTATGGCACTCAATATGTATTGGCCACTAATGGGAGCCAGAGCAGGGTTATTGGAAGAAGATAGCGGATTACTAGCAAGTGGGATGCTCACGGCTACGTTAATTGGATCCCTGATGTTTAATAAGGGTATTGTATTCTCAAGCTCAATTAAGGGCATTGGAGTTATAGGACTTGTGCTAGGAATACCCCTGTTATTTACTGGAATACTATCTCCAGTAGTATTTGTGGGAGCTCTTCTTCTACATGAAGTTGCAAGAGGGGCATACTACCCAGTATTCAAAACCTTTTTGAACACGTATACACAGCATGAAACAAGATCAACAGCAAACTCCATAGTTAATGCGGCTAGAATGTATGGCGGTTTAATAGGCTTGCTACTTTCCGGATTACTAGCACTAAAGGGCGGCCCAAACAGTCTAGCCTTAACATGGGTACTATCAGGAGTAGTATTAACAGTAATAGGAGGATATGCCTTGTTAATAAGAAATAATGCTAAATAACTTAAAGTTGGATGACCCAGCGTCCAACTTTAATTCTTATCTAGATCTAAAAAGAAGGTCATTAGCCCCCCAATAGCAGGAACAATGAATATGTATCTCCAGTTACCAAGAGAAGGGATTAGTAAGAAGGCAAATGCTGAGACCATAGCAATTGCTGTGTGAATGGTAAATTCTCTAAATATTATATAATCAGATCTTCCTAACTTACGTGCCTTTTCGTATGTAAGAGAAATGATAGGGAGACCATATAAATTGCTATTCATCCTATCAACAACATCCAAGGCGTAGTACAAAGGAGCGGAGGAGAAAAGAATCCTTGGTATGTGAAGTAATGCATTTACTGTAACACCAATCCCATGAAATACCTTTGTGCCATGCTTATCAAGCATCTTACCAACATATAAAACTGCAATTGAGGAAATGAGTTGTGAAAGAGAGTTCACTATACCAATTTCAGCAAAGTTTCTAAGTACTAAGAACAAGAGTACAGGCCAAAGATGATATATACCTGCTTCTAAACCTTCCCCAAAATGGGCTAGGGTTAAAAGTTTAAGCTTGGGATTAAAGAGGTAATTTTTTAACACACTTTTTAAATTATGCTTATCATGAGACCAATCGTGAACATTAGCAAAGATGGGAATACTTGAAACCAAAACAAGCATAATACTCATAACAAACAAGGCATTGAAGCCAAAGGCAGCAATAACAAGTCCTCCGATGGCAGGAGCAAGCCCTGCGGCCATTCTCACAAAGAATATCCTCTTGCCGGAATTCTGACCATAATGTCCTTCCTTTGTTTTAAACTTTTCAACAAAGAAAATGTGATACGGTATCCAATAAAAAATAACCTTAATACCCGCTAAAACTCCAGCAACTATCATTAAATGTAAATTACCCTCAGATAGTGTCCACAAGACCATTTCAATTATAAGAAGGATTAAACTAATAAATATGGATTTACCAAAGCCCAATCTATTAAAGACAGGTTTTATCAGTAGAGGTAGTCCAATGGAAACAAATAAGGATCTTAAAAAGTAATACAGTAGCACCCACAGTAGCCCATTTACTACAATGCTTGGGTGAAAATAAAGATAGGATGAGGATAATCTGTATATATAAATTGGTAAGAAAACTCCAACTAATGTGACAGAGAAGGCTCTAATCGTATGTGTAAGATACAAAGCAGCGTGTTCACTAATTCTAAAATCAGGAAACAGGTGCAATTTATGATGAAGGGGAACATGAGATTTAGAATATCCTGTTGTGGGCATACATTCATTGTAGCCAATACTGAAAGAAAATAACAGTTACAATTGTATTAGTATTAGAAATGGTGTGTATATATGCAAAATATAAACAATCAAAAAGACGAAGAAATAGTAAAAATAGTTCAAACTAAAGATCCTGAGGCATATACACATCTGGTGGAAAGGTATCAAACCAAATTGGTTAGATATGTTACATATTTAACACGTGATGGAGACCTAGCTGAAGATGTTGTACAAGATACCTTTATTAAAGGTTTTATAAACATTAAAGGATTTGATACACAAAAGAAGTTCTCAAGTTGGATATATAGAATTGCCCATAATGAAGCTGTTAATAAAATCAAAAGACAAAGCAGACTAGTATCAATGGGGGATTTAGCTGACATATTTGGTTCTAAGGAAAGTATAGAAGAAGAATTTGAGAAAGAAGACACAAAGAGAATATTAAGAGAAAACTTAGATAAGATTTCAGTGAGATACTCAGAACCATTAATACTTCATTTCTTAGAAGAAAAAAGCTATGAGGAAATAAGTGATATATTGAGAATGCCAATGGGGACTGTGGGAACAAGGATAAACAGAGGTAAAAAATTATTAAAAGAAGTATATGAACAAACAAATAAATAAAACTAAAGATATCGCAAATAACATTACAAAAAAGATTCAAAGTGGAGAGTTAAATATGAAACCTAAGTTCTACTTTGTACTTGGAAGCATACTCTCCAGTGCTGGAGTACTAATATTTTCTATCCTTGGAACCTATTTTGCAAACATGATCATACATAGAATACGAATAGGTAAGATGGTTACAGAATTAAGAAAGGCCCCAATATCATTTAGATTCTCAATGTTTCTAAGAGTTTTCCCTTGGGAGTATTTATTACTCTCAATAGGATTTATCATATTAGGTCTTTATTTAATAAGAAAGTTTGATGTTTCATATAAGAAAAGTTATGTGTTCTTAGTAACTATCTTTCTAACAGGAGTTATTCTTACCGCATTTGTAATTGATAAGAGTGGTCTAAATGAGAGAGCAAAAAAGATTAGATATATAAAGGGTGTGTATGGTGAGCACAACCAATTACCACAAGAAAAGCCTTATATTAAAGGGCTTAGAGATCAAAGATTACAACCAAGACACGATTTTGAAAGAAAACTACCTCCTAGACTGTATAAATAGCAGTACTAAATAAACTCAAAGGAGGTGTTTTAAATGAAAAAGTTATTAGTTTTATCCCTCGTATTAGCAGGACTAGTAGGTTATGTTGCAATTTCACAAACAGAGGTGTTTGCATTCGGCCTAGATGGACAGGGTCCTAATGCAGAAGACAGACAAGCTCATAGAGAAAATAAACTCCAGGAAAAAGCAGACTTCATAGGTATAACTGTAGAAGAACTAAGGGAAGCTATGGAAAATAGAACTCTTAAAGAACTTCTTGAAGAAAAAGGTATTACAAGAGAAGACATGTGGGAGCATATGAAAGAAAATATGATAGAACACATGAGAGAAAGAGGTCTAACAGATGATGAAATAAGTGAAAGAATAGAAGCAAAGGAAGCAAGAATGGAAGAAATGAAACAATGGCACGAAGAACATCCAGATGAAAAACCTCCCTTTGGTAAACACATGCACAAACCTTGGCAGGTAAAGTAATCTTCTTTGGGCACAAAGATAACAGAAACCCTCGCATAGCGGGGGTTTTTGTATTTACAAAAAAATGTTTCCATTAGAAAAGACGGGGACCTATAAAGGTAAAATATGGTTATGCAGTGGATTGGTTACCAAGCAGCTCCATAACACCCGCCAACAAATATATATTACAATTAGCATTATATTATGTCAATTTGCTATCATTGACTAAGAGATAATATTCTCGCGCCACTCCATGTGAAAACTCTTTTTTGAATGTCTTAAGGGCCTATAGTTTGACTGGGCCTCAAGGTTATGTGATAATCACAAAAACACTAAATCTGGAGCATTTTGAAAGGAGAAATCACAATGCCAATGATAGATATCTCTGGTGTACCCCACGAAACTTCTCAAGAAAAATTAGTACAACTTGAGGACTCCGTGGAAAAAAGAATGGCTACGGCAATGGGAATGGAAGCAACTATGTTTCATGCCTACCCACACGTCAGCCCCACGGAGAGAACCCGACCCCGAGACATGATATTTGGGAAGATCACCACAGCCTTCTTCTATGAAAACCGAGAAGAAGAAGAAACTCAGGCCAAAGCTAGAGCGGCTACTAATGCAGCGGCTATAGCAATTTGGAGATGCTACGGTGGTAAATACACTGTGGAAGTATTCCCTCCAGACTACATGGACCCCAGTTTGAGAACGCGCATCAAGGCCGCACCGGCAAGTTAGGCGAAAAAACCTTGAGCTTATTAGCACTACCTACAAGGTACCCAAGATAACAGCAACGGGTACCTTTTAGTTTCCATCCATCCAAACTATCCAACAATACAAAAATAAATCTCATGTTAAACTTTTATAAAGTGGTTAACTAATTTGAAAAGAAAGAGCCAGATGATAAATGAAAATACAAAAATAATGGCAAGGTTTCATAGTGAAGCTAATAATAGAGGAATGAGTATTTATAATCCTTACTTTAAGGAAACAAACACTAATGCAGCGTATATATTATTTCATAACCCTGACCCAACACCACTTATTGAAGGGTTAAGAAATCTAAATTTGGCGGGTGCAGTACCGGCCGGTTTCGAAAAAGACCCAAAACTTGTGGAACTTGTGGATGAACTAGGCCCTGTTGCAAAAAGAATAAATAGAGTAGCAGTTCTTAGATATAGAGATGGTAAGTTAACAGGATTTCATCAAGGAGGTTATGCTCTTTCTGAAGCTATTTCTAGAAAAACAGATATAGATGGTAAAAAAATGGTAATCATGGGCGCAGGCAACGTTGTGAGGGCTCTGCTGGTCTATTTCGAATTGAATAACATAACACCTGATGTTGAGGTTTATAACAGAACTCTAGAAAAGGCAGAAAAAATAGCAGAAGAGTTTAAATGTGTAAACAAAATAGGTAACCTGCAGGAAATGGAACAAAGCACTGGAGATATATTTGTTAACGCAACTTATGTAGGATCCCCATGGTTAAAAGGTGATTCCTATGAATTCAAAGAGAAAATGATTGCTGGTTTTGAATTTATTTCTGATGTAACTTTTGTTCCACTGAAACCAGCTTTGATTGAGTTAGCTGAAAAACTCGGAAAGAAAAACTCTCCTGGATGGGAAATGTTTCTTTACCAAGGAAAGATGTGCCTTGAAAAAGCTCTTGATATTGAAGTTGATGAGAAAATATTAGCCAAATACGTAGTTAATGACTTTGAACACAATTGGGCTTAAAATTAGTGTATGAAACTGTCCGGTAAAACTGCTCTTATAACTGGTGCTGCAGGTGGTATTGGTTCTGTTATTGCAGTTGAGCTTGCTAATAGGGGAGTATCACTTGTTTTGGTTGATCACAATAAAGACAAACTTTTGAAACTTTTTGATTCTCTTGAGAATTCTGATAAACATAAATACTTTGTTGTTGATCTTTCTCAACCTAAGGAAATATTCATACTCGCAAAAAGAGTTCAAAAAGAAATAGGAAGGTTAGATATACTGATTAACTCTGTAGGTGCTGGTGTATATAAAGGTATAGAAGAATTAGAGTTAGAAGAGTGGAACATGGTGCTAAATCTAGATCTTACAGCTGTGTTTCTTACCACAAAGGAGTTATTACCCCTTCTTAAAAAGTCCTCTGAATCAGTTATTGTAAATATGGGATCAAAGTGTGGTGTTAAGCCTATTGCAGGCAGACTTGATTATTGTACAGCCAAGTTTGGTTTGCGTGGGTTTACATTAACTCTAGCTGAGGAATTAAAGGAAACAAACACTAGGGTACACCACATAACCTTGGGAAGCACACTAACCGAATTTGGACCTCTCACAATTACTCAGAAAGAGGAGTTGGAAGGTGACGGAAAGAAGTATTTCACACCTGATTTTGTTTCAAAAACAATTGTGGATCTAATTGAAGAGGGAAGTAAGACTCCTGAAATAGTTTTAGAACCTGAAGAACTGTTAGAATAATCTTATGAATAAATCTGCCTATGCAATTAAATCCGGAATAGTTTTTCTTCTTCTCCTGGGTAATTCCTTTTATTTAACATATACACTTGTGCAATACGCCTTAACAGAACAATACTTTAGTCCACCAATTAGTTTACTGGGTACTATTGCTGTCTTTATGCTTACAATCTTATATCTATATGCCTTAAGTGTAGGGGGTTGGAAAACATGGGAACAATATGCTCTTGTTGCTCTTCCAATAGCTCTAGGAGTCTTTGGGGGTACTATGTTTTTAAGTCCTTCCTACGCAATAATTGTGGGTGTTGTAGCCTTAGCTCTAGTTTCATACGATACCTTGATAGCATCAAAGGTTAAGGAACAGTTAATTAAATTTGCCCCCCGTATAATTCTGCGTTTTGCACTAAGAGGTTTACTTACCATGTTTTCTCTTGTAGGTGCCTTTCTTGTATTTATACATGCCGCTAGGGTAGATCAAAAGGTTGATCTAGGAAGTAAAATTGGGGGTTTAGTACAACAACAGGTAGTAAAGATTGTGGAACCTCAATTGGCACAAAAGGTGCCTGCTAATCTACTTTCTGAAATTGAAGGAAGACCTCTTCCTATGGATCCGGAATTGTTTACTACATTGGGAGGAGAACAGTTTGATTCTAATAGTATGGTAGGAGGACTACCTGCACTCAACCTGGATTTAGAAAAAACTGTTGAAAACGAATTTAATAAGCTAATAGAACCCTACAAACAGTTCCTACCTCCTCTTATGGGTATCTTAGCCTTTGCACTTATTAGATTTCTTGGAAGTATTGCTTATATAGGATATGGTCTTACGGTAGATTTACTTTTCTTGTTGTTTAAAAAGATAGGTTTCCTCCACGCGGAAACTGTACCTGCAGAAAAAGAAGTTATAACCTTTTAATCTCGTCAACACGTTTAGCAGATTCAACAGTATAGTCACCAATTCTAGTACGAGTAAGTTTTACTAAAACTCCCCCAACATTAAGATCCTCACCAAGGTCATTTGCTAATGACCTAACATAGAAACCTTTTGAACAAGTTATCTTTAGTACAACAACGGGTAGTAATGTTCCTTCAAATTCCATCTCCTTAACTTCAGTCACTTTAAGAGCATTGATTGTTACCGTCTTAACAGGAAGCTGTTGCAATGAAACATCACCCTTCCTTGCTTTCTTGTACAAGGGTTGACCATCTACCTTAACAGCAGAGTATGCTGGAACACGTTGCTGTATTTCACCTGTATATTTTGGTAGTAACTCACAAAGTTTAGTTTCAAGTTCATCAAGTTCTATTTTGTTATTACTAAACTCCAAAGGAGTTTCTAAATCATATGAGGGACTTTGTGCACCAAAGGCAATTTCTGCAATATATTCTTTCTCCATAGACATAAATTCACTTTGTCTCTTAGTATCTTTTTCTGTTAGGACAATGAGAACACCTTCTGCTAGAGGATCAAGGGTCCCTGCATGACCAATCTTTTTGATACCTAGCACACCTCTTAGTTTTGCTACAACATCAAAGCTTGTCCAATCTTTTTCCTTGTATATGTTTAAAATCATAGATACAGTTTCGCACAAAAAGAACCGGTTACAAAGATAGTTACCGGTTCTTTTCTTTTTTGTCAGTCTCATTATCAAATTTTGTATATCACAAAAGGGCTGGCTAGTAACGGGACTACAGACAAGAATATCCGCCACTTTTCCAGAAAGACTCGACCCCCTGTACCCTGCAATACGGCGGGCAGATACATAAGTAGTGCTACAAGTATAAGCACAACTAAAAGAAGCCAATCTTCTTTATCTAACAAAGCGTAATATGCCCCAAATAATATTACTGTTGCAATATACAGACAGATATCAGAGAATATCGGAGAGGTATACACCACATCGAAGTTAAACCATACCTGTGCATTTGTAGTAACCTGAAACCAGAAGGGTAGCTGCAAAAGCAATAACAATGAGAACCATAAGATTTTCTTGGTTCTAACTTGCATCAAACAAAATACTCTGTAACCATCTATATATTTTGGCATATTACCTCCTAAGGCATATGTGCTCCGACTTTGGTTTAAAGGGCTGATTTGCTCTTATTACTGATATCCTATAACATTTTTGGGTCCTTGAAAACCCATAAGCTTATTACTATACTAGTTACACCCTGCCCAACTAATTTCAAATGCCAAAACAAGTAGACCCAAAATTTATGATAAGTGTTCGTGGAATAGTTCTAAATGAATTTGGTGAGGTATTACTTGTAAAAAGAAACAAAAAGGATAGATATAACCCGGGTAAATGGGAACTTCCTGGAGGTAAATACGCAGGGCTTAAAAACTTAGAAGAAGCCGTTGAAATTCATGTAGAACGAGAAACCTCCTTGATAGTAGAAGCAGAACCAGGTACATATTATTGCCACAGTAGGGGATACATAAGTGAGGGGACCTACAAGGGGCGTACCTTTCTTGAGATTACCCTGTTAACAAAGAGTATTGCAGGCAAGGTTGAAATAACCAAAGATCATACAGAATTCATATGGTGTTCCCCAGAGGAAGTCTTTTCTTATGATCTATCATTGGAATCTAAAAAGGCAATAACACAGTATCTAAGAGATATTGCATATCCTAAGGAAGTAGCAAATGCACACAAGGTTCCAATACTCATAACAGCTAAAGCCCTAGTATCGGATGAGAGGGGTAGGGTGTTGTTGTTGAAAAGGGCTTCAAACGATGCACAACCTCTAAAATGGGAAATGCCCGGAGGAAAGATTGATAAACTAGAAACACTAAACGAAAGCCTAAAAAGAGAAGTATTGGAAGAAACAGGTCTTTTAATTGAAATAGTCAAACCATCAGCACACATTCAAAGTAAGGTTGCCAATGTTAGGAAGTATAAGGGATATACCTATGTTGTAATTGTTAGTACAGCTATTGTAAGGGGAGGAAAGATTAGACTGTCAGATGAACATGAAGACTACAAATGGGTATACAAGAAAAACATACCAGAGCTGGATCTTGCAGAAAATGCAAAATTACCCCTTGTGGAATTATTACTCTGAAGACAGTTGCTATTGACAACAGATTACCAATAACAAATAATCACTCCGTGGAACAACTCAAACTTACTACACGCACAAATACAATAACAACAACCCCTTATCTGGGGTAAACAATCACACTACAATTTCATATCACTAGTTATAACAAACAAATTAATTTACAATGGAAAGGCAATTATGTTGGAAGAAATACAAAAACTAAATAAAGATTCTCTGTTGCCACTAAGGCATTCAGCAGAACATGTACTACACCTTGCTATGCAAGAACTATACCCCTCACTTAAAAAAGTTATGGGACCTGCCATTGAAACAGGTTTCTACTTTGACTTTGATCTAGATGAAAGCATTACTCCTGAGGACTTCGCAAAGGTAGAAAAAAGAATGCAAGAAATTATTGATGCAAACCTACCAATTAAAAAACACGAGGTATCTATGGAAGAAGCACGTGAGATATTTGCAGACAACCAATACAAACTTGATTGGTTGGATGAAATCAAAGAACGTGGTGAAGATATTACCCTTTACAGTATTGGTAAAGAAGGCGATGAACACTATGATCTAGATCTTTGTTCTGGTCCTCATGTTAAACATACGGAAGATATCAAAGCTTTCAAACTTCTTAGTGTAGCAGGAGCCTACTACAAGGGAGATGAAAACAAAAAGATGCTTCAAAGGATTTATGGAACAGCATTTGAGAACAAAGAAGATTTGCAAAAACATCTAGAAATGCTTGAGGAAGCAAACAAAAGAAACCATAGAAAAATTGGTAAAGAGTTAGAGTTATTCATGATGCATGAAACTTCTCCTGGAAGCCCTTACTGGCTACCTAAGGGAATGGTGATACTAAATGAACTTATAAACTACTGGCGTGTTGAACATGCTAAAAGGGGTTATAAGGAAACTTCTACACCCCTTATAAACAAAAAGGAACTATTCGAAACATCAGGTCACTGGGACTACTATAAAGATGATATGTTCGTGTGCGATATGGGAGATGATGATATTTACGGAGTAAAACCGATGAATTGTCCTAATGCTATGATCATTTTTGGATCAAAGCCAAGAAGCTACAGAGAACTTCCATTAAGACTCTCAGATGCAGATACTTTGCATAGACATGAAAAATCCGGAGCATTAAATGGATTGCTACGTGTCTCTTCCTTTAGACAAGATGATTCACACAACTTCATAACAACCGAACAGATCAAAGAAGAATATGCACAAATCTTTGATATTGCCAACCAATTTTATAGTGTCTTTAACATGGACTTTAAGTACAGGTTAGGTACAAGGCCAGAAAAGTATCTTGGTGATATAGAGGCTTGGGATTATGCAGAAAAAGAACTTCACGAAATTCTTACTGAAACTGTTGGTAAAGACGGCTATTCTGTTGAAGAAGGTGATGGCGCCTTTTACGGACCTAAGGTGGATATTATTATGAAAGATGTATTAGGTAGAGATTGGCAAATGGGAACAATACAGCTGGACTTTCAATTACCTGAAAGGTTTGATTTAGCTTATATTGATAAAGATGGCAGTAAGAAAAGGCCAGTAGTAGTACATCGAGTAATATACGGGTCTCTGGAGAGATTTATAGGTATCTTAATTGAACACTTTGCAGGAGCGTTCCCTGTATGGTTAGCACCTGTACAAGCAGTAATTATTCCTATAACAGATGGCCAGCTTGACTATGCTAGTTCTCTTAAAGAGAAGCTTAGTGAAGAGGAGATCCGTGTTGAAATCAACGATAAAGATGAATCTATGCAAGCAAAGATAAGAGATGCACAAATGCAAAAGATTCCTTACATGTTCATTGTAGGAGGTAGGGAAGAAAAAGCAGATGAGGTTAGTGTACGTCTTAGATCTGAAGAGGATTTAGGTGCAAAACCAATAGATGAGGTAATTGAAAAGATTAAAGACATTAGGTTGACCAAAAGCCTTAATCTATGGTAATTTATCACAGTCTCGAAGGGAAAACTTATAATCAGTGAGCAGTAAATATAGATATCAAGTAAATCATAGAATAAGAGCACCTAAACTTAGGGTGATAGCAAACGATGGGGAAAACCTTGGAGAAATGGCAACACAAGATGCCTTGAAAGAAGCACACAAGAGTAATCTTGACCTTGTGGTAATTGCTGAAAAAGCAAACCCACCAGTTGCAAAGCTTTTGGACTTTAACAAGTACTTGTATGAGGAAAAGAAGAAAGCAAGTGCTGCAAAGTCAAAATCTAAAAAGAGTGAGCTCAAAGAGCTAAGATTTGGACCTAACATCGGAGAAGGGGATTTAAATCTTAGAATCAAACGAGCAACTGAGTTTGTTGAAGATGGAGATCAGGTAAGGATAAAGGTACGACTAAAAGGTAGACAAAGAGCTTTCCCTGAAAAGGGATTTGAAAAGATTGAAATAATAACTAAAGCTTTGGAAGGGGTTGCAAAACCTGAAAAAAAGCCTAAACTACAGGGAAACGAGGTAACTGTTACCTTTACTAGAAAGTAATTATGCCAAAAATGAAAACTAAAAGAACACTACTTAAAAGAGTGAAAATAACAAAGAGTGGAAAGATTAGGAAAAAAAGCGTAGACGCTTCACACCTAAGAAGAAAGTGGTCCACAAACAAAAGACATAGAAAGAATAAAACAGGTCTAGTAACAAACAAGGGACACAGAAAGATGTTTAAGAAACTTTTAGGAAAGCACGGTAAGAGGATTTAACTATGCCAAGAACAAAAGGTGGGCCAAGAGCCCGAGCAAAACATAAGAAAATACTAAAGCAAGCAAAGGGTTATAGAGAATCCAGAAGTAAGCTATTCAAAAGAGCAAATGAAGCTGTAATTCGTGCAGGTGAGCATGCATTTGCGGGAAGAAAAGACAGAAAACGCCAAATGAGAAGGCTTTGGATAACAAGAATCAATGGTGCTCTTACAAAACATGATGTTATGTACAGCAGATTCATAAAGGGTCTAAAGGACGCAAAGATTGATTTAAACCGTAAAATGCTTGCAGAAATGGCAGTTAACAATCCTACAGCATTTGATGAAATCGTAGCGAAGGTCAAGAAGACCTTTAAATAAGTACAAAATCCCGCTAGAATTAAATACGCATGGATATTAAAGCTCAAATAGAGAATTACAAAAAGCAACTTGAAGAAGATCTAGTAGCAAATAAAGATTTTGATGCAATTTATCTAAAATACTTTGGCAAACAAACAGGACTAATCACAGAACTTGTAAAACAGCTTCCTTCTCTATCATCTGAAGAAAAGACAGAAGTAGGTCCTTTACTAAATGTATTCAAGGAAGAAAGCAAGGTAGTGATAGATGAAGCTAGACTGCAAGGAAGTGAGAAGAGAATTACTGATGCAGGTATTGATCTAACACTTCCCCTTAAACCTAAGAAATCAGGGTATTTACATCCAACAACACAAATAATAAGAGAGATGGACGAGTTCTTTCACTATCATGGGTATTCAATTGCAGAAGCACCTGAAATAGAAACAGTTGATTACAACTTTAGAAAACTTAACTTACCAGATGATCATCCAGCAACAGACTTGCAGGATACACTTTTTATACAAACACCAGAAATACTTATGAGAACACATACCTCCTCTGTTGAGGCTAGGGTACTAACTGATTCCAAACCTCCTATAAGAGCAGCAGGAGCAGGTAAGGTATATAGAAATGAAACCGCAAGTAAATCAAACGCAGCATTCTTTCATCAGTATCAAGGATTTCTTGTTGATGAAGGTATAACACTTGAACATTTGAAAGGAACACTTACACAGATACACCAGTTCTTATTTGGTGAAGATGTGAAACTTAGATTTAGATATAAATACTACCCAGAAGTTTCTCCTGGAATGGGAGTAGATATGGAATGTCAGCTTTGTAATGGAAAGGGTTGTGAAACATGTAAGTTACGAGGTTGGATGGAAACCTTAGGAAGTGGAATGATTCACTACAATACGCTTAAGATGTGTGGTATTGATCCTGAAATCTATACTGGTTTTGCATTTGGAATGGGACTAGATAGACTTGTGATGCAAAGATTTGGAATAAGTGATATTAGAAAACTGTATGGTGGGGGAGTAGTGTATAAGGATTAAGAAAACATGAACATACCTTTAAACTGGTTAAAAGAATATATAAAGACAAATAAATCTGCAGAAGATCTTGCTGAATCATTTACAGCAATAGGGCTAATGTTAGAAGGTCCTACTGATGGTAAGGTACTTGATTTAGAACACAGAATGGATAGAGCAGACTGGCTTTCAATACTGGGTTGTGCAAGAGATCTTGCCGCAATAGAGAAATTAGATCTTATTGAACCAGAAAGATACACCCAAGAACCACAGAAACTTGATAAAAACGAAAAGATCGAAATAAAGGTAGAAGCAAAGGATCTAGTTAAAAGATTTAATACAAGGATATTTAAAAACATTGAAGTAAAACAGTCACCAAAGTGGCTAAAGGAGAGTTTGGAAAGCTATGGTCTTCCTTCCAAAAACAACATAGTGGATATTACAAACTATGTAATGGTAGAGCTTGGTCAGCCAATGCATGCACAAGATACTGACAAGCTTTCTAAAAAGGAAATTGTGCTTAGAAATGCAAAGAAGGACGAAGCTGTAACAACACTACTGGGTGAACAGGTAAAGGTAGATGAAACAACCTTAGTACTATCAGAAGGGGACAATACAATAGCAATCGGAGGAATTGTTGGTGGTAACAAAACAGAAATAGATAGTAACACTACAAATATAATCCTTGATGCAGGTAACTACAATCAAATAAGTATCAGAAAGACATCAAGGAAACTTGGTATTAGAAATGAAACAGTCCTACGTTCAGAGAAATTCTTACACCCACATCTAACTCAAGTTGCAATTGAAAGAGCTACAAAGCTAATACTAGAACTTGCAGGTGGAGAATACTATGAAAATTATGATTACTACCCCAATGAAGAAAAACCAGTACAAATGGATTTAAGATTCAAGAGAATTGAGATGATAGGGGGTAGTGCAGTAGAACCATCCGTTGTTAAGGATACAATGACACGTTTGGGATATAAGATAGTAGCAGAAGATACAAAAAAACTTACACTTGAAATCCCATTCTTTAGAACAGATGTTTTAGTTGAAGACGATCTTGTGTCTGATGTTTTAAGGATAAGCAATTATGAAACACTTCCTACAACAATGGTTCAGAAGGCACCTCCAAAGGAAGTAACTCCTGAAGTTTATAAATACGAAAATAAACTAAGAGATTTGTTTGTTGGTCTTGGAATGCATGAGCACATTACAAATCCACTTGTTAAAAAGGGAACAGATGAAACACAAATCGAAATGGATAATGCCCTAAACTCAGAACAAAATGCTTTAAGAACAAGCATATACGAAACACTTCAACCCGTTCTTTCTGTATATAAGAAGCATAAGCTAATACCTCCAGCACTATTTGAGGTAGGACTTACATACCACAAGGTAGGAAATAGTTATAAGGATATGAAGGAAATAAGGGTGATAGAAGGAGTGCTTGATATTACTACAGGAGATGTAGTTGAAAGAAATAATGAACTGAAAGGCATACTTGCAGCCCTCTTTGAAAACTTAGGTATTGGAAATATTGATTACAAATCAGAGAATGAAAACTCAGCAAAGATATACCAAGATAAGCTAGAACTAGGTGAGTTTAGAGTAGATTCCTTCACACTTTATACAGAAAACTTACTAAAAGCAGAAACAGACATACTTCGAGTAAAGAGTGACTTTGTACATGAAAAAACAGAGGACATAACGGTAGAGGTTAAAAAAGAGGAACCTCTAGGACCTGTGATGACTGATTTAAAGGAGAAACATAAGGCAACAAAGGTTGAATATGTTGATTCATTTGATAAAGAAGATAAAACAGCTGTAACTTTTAGAATATACCTAAACCCCTGAAAGAATCACATAGCAAAAACCATATGATCCTTTCCATTTTTAGTTTACAAAGTTAATTGCAACTCTATCTCCTTTGGATATGTGTATCTCCCCACCTTTTCCAAATATGTTAGGGTCACCACTATTTTTGATGACCACACCATTTTCTAGGATCTGATACCACCTTTGTTGCCCCTTTCTAAAATACATGATCTGCCCTGCGTATGATCCAAACCTTACACAAGGTTTACCATCAACATGCATCACATGTAGCAGGGCATCCGGATTGTTACCTCCCTTAAGAGTTTCCTTCTTCCAGGTAATTCTTGCTCCTCGATAATGAAGTACCTGTATCAACCTTCCATGCATGCGTCTACCTCTACCTTTAACCAAACCATTATTCTTACTCATAAAATCAAAACCTCCATTATTCAGATTAAAAAAGGTTAACAAAGAAATGTAGAGAGGTCAATAAATTTGTAGTATTTGGGAATAATTAGCTAGGTCTTACATTAAGTTTGATCGTTGTAGAGTCATCTCGTCCCTTTTCATCCTCCGCAACTACTTCAAACTCATACCAACCTGCTTCTTCTTCCGTAAAGTCAAAGTTGTAGCCGTATGGATAGGATTTATCTTCTGATACACGTTCTCCATTTTTGTATATACGAACCTCATCTATATCATTTGCACTGGAAACTTCTACCTTTAGTCTAAATCTTAATGGGGCATCATCATTATTTTTAAAGTTTGTAATCTCAACCTTAGGATCTCTACTCTTTTTCACATCATCGCCATCATAAACAAGTGCTGACCTCATCTGAGGAGGGAAGTACTTGTCTTCTCCAGAGTAGTTTTCACTAACCCATGCATCTACATCTATCTGCCATGCTGGCTTTTGTGCTTGTATATCAATAAACACTTCCTTATCAGTGTCATCTGCATCTTTACAGGCATTATTTGCTATCTTTCCATCCTCATCACAAATTTCTAGTTCTTTGTACCAATCACTAACTGAATTTGGTTCTGTTCCTAACAGGAACCATTCTTGTCTCTTTTTATAATCCTTGTAAGGTTTCATGCCAGTGAGCTCATCTATTTCATGCTTACTAACATTTTCGGTAGCTTCAAATTTATTTGGTTCTTTATCTTCTTGCGTTTTTAGAAACTCAAGCATGGCTCTTCGCCAAATTGGAGTTGCACCTGAAATACCTGAGGCCACATCATACATAGCGTCATTGTTGTTGTTACCAACCCAAGCACCTATTGCAATATCCTTTGTATAACCCAAAGCATAGTTATCACGCTTATCATCTGTGGTACCTGTTTTTACAGCTACCTGATGACCAGGAATATTAAGTAAACTTCCAAAACCAAATACCTCAGATCTGGCCCCATCATCTGAAAGTATGTCTGATATTAAAAAGGCTATCTCTTCACCTAAAGCCATTTCACCACCGCTATCTCTATACGAATAAACAGTTGATCCCTTACCATCCTTTATTTCAAGTATTGGAGTTGGTTCTCTAAATCTACCTTCAGCTGCAAATACAGAGAAAGCACCCGTCATTTCAAGCAAACGTGTTTCTCCTCCACCAAGTGTTAATGAGAGACCATATCTCTCAGGTTCATCAAAGGTGGTTATACCCATTTTCTGGGCTTGTTTCACCATGCTACTGACCCCTACAATATCCATTGCCTTAACTGCAGGAATGTTAAGAGAGTTACCAAGTGATTTTCTAACAGACATAGGGCCTCTGAACTCACCATCATAGTTAACAGGCTCATAATCCTTACCAGCATCAGCAGCTTTGAAAACTGTGGGAACATCCAATAAAGGTGTAGATGCTGTATAACCCTGAGATAGCATGGTTGCATATGTAATAGGCTTAATTGAGGACCCCGGCTGTCTTCTTGCCAAAGTTACATTAAGGTTTGGTTCAAACAAACAACTACCCTCACCCGTTATACCAGAGGTACAACCTTCTGGAGTTGATTTAGCAAAGTAATCCTTTGACCCAACCATTGCAAGTATCTGACCTGTCTTTGGATCTATGGCTACCAAAGATCCATTGTGAATGTTTGAACCAGCAGAAGATTCAACCTCTTCTTTTACAATGTCTTGAAACTTCTGTTGAAGCTCTATATCAAGGGTAGTGGTTACTTCAAATCCCATGCTTTCCATAACCTCATCACCATACATATCAGCTAGATATTCACGAACATAAAATACAAAGTGAGGTGCTTTAAATGAGGCAGGCGCTGCTTGAAAATCAAGTTCTTCAGCCTTTGCTTGTTCATATTCCTCATCACTTAGATAATGTCTTATCCCTTGAGCATCCAACCACCCTCTTTCATTCATAAGATATAAAACATAGTTCTTTCTTTCCAAACCACGATTGGGATCAGAGCTAAAAGGGGAGTATCTAGAAGGACTTTGAGGAAGTCCTGCAATAAATGCTGATTCAGCTACGGTAAGTTCAGCAGGGTCTTTACTAAATAATGCATGTGAGGCTGTGAACACACCATAGTTCTGACCACCATATGGGGTCTCATTAAGATACATTTGAAGTATTTCATCCTTTGAATATCTATTCTCAAGTTGCCAGGATAAAACTATTTCCTTTAGTTTCCTAGTAATTGTTTGTTCTTGGGTAAGTAAGGCATTTTTAACAACTTGTTGTGTGATAGTGGAACCACTTTGAAGACTTCCACCAAAAAACATGTTCTTAACTGCTCTTAGCATTCCTTTTAGATAAATACCCTGGTGTGCATAAAAGTTAGAGTCTTCTACAGCAAGGGTTGCATGGCGCAAAGGATCAGCAACATCTTCTGGTTTAATCAGAACACGATGCTTCTCACCATAAACCTCATAAATGGAGTTGCCATCTCTATCTAATATCTTTGTTGATAATTCCTCACTACGAGTTAAAAGAGTGTTTGGATTTGGTAGGTCACGAGAGAAGGCAGCTAAGACAACAAAACCTACAAAGATGCCAAATAGAACTCCAAAAAGAGATAGGGATGCTACAAATGTTAAAAACTTAAGCATCCTTTCATTGTTTTTTTTCTTTCTTGGTACAATTCTTTTCCTTCTTTTTGCCTTTGCCATAACTTCAAGCATTATAACCCTTATCTTTCTTTTTAGCTGTATAACAGACGTCTTAAGCTTTGATAATCTTGAAGGATTAGAGAGTGGGGGAGTATAGTGTATTTCGTCACGCATGCATTGATTATAGCAAAGATGAACTACCCGTGTTACACTATGGGTCTCTAGTAAGGGGTCTGTGCCCCACCAATAAATATTGTATAGGAGATAGTGATATGGCAAAGAAAATACGTGGCACACTGTACCGGCTCAAGGGAAAGGAAACTGTGGTAGCCAGTTATGAAAGGTTTATTCTAACTGCCACAGGAGGGGCCAAACAAAAGGGAATGGTATCAGCTATCACACTGAGAGTGCGCCGAAAGGGAACACTGGAACCTCTTGCCTTAATCGATAGCTGTTCTTTTATACTAGGCGAAAATCAATTCGATTTGGAAGATCTTGCAAGAATCGAAGCCGAATTGAGAAAAAAACCAGCTATTAATTTCAGCGAAACGGCCTTGATTGTCAAAGCCTTTGAGGAGAATATGCCCGAACATTTAAAAACCATTAAAGGCTGCAGTTGAAACAACAACAACAAGACCCCCTAAGAATTCTACTCAAAGGGGGTCTTGCATACATTTGCAACACCCTCCAAAAAATATATACTGGCTTTATGGCAAAAATAGATACAGATTCTAAAAAAATAGACGAAATACTTGATAGGGGAGTGCATGAGATTTTTACTAAGGAAGAACTTAGAAAGAAACTACTCAGTGGTAAACAACTTCATTTTAAATTAGGAACAGATGTAACAGGTCCCAATCTTCACTTGGGACATACTGTGGTACAACGTAAATTAAGAGACTTCCAAGAATTAGGACATAAGGTAACTCTCATTATTGGAGACTACACAACATTGGTTGGTGATCATAGTGACAAGGTAGATATGAGAGAAGAAACCTCATCTGAAAAGATTGAGGACATGGAAGAAACATATAAGGAACAGTTCTTCAAAACAGTAATTAAGGATCAAACTGAAATCAGATATAACTCAGAATGGCTATCTCCTCTAAAATTTATAGACGTGATTGGTCTTGCAAAGCAATTCACATTAGCTCAGATGCTTGATCGTGAATCTTTCTTTAATAGATACAAGGAAGGTAAACCAATTGGTCTTGATGAATTCCTATACCCACTAATGCAAGGTTATGATTCAGTGGCATTGGAATGTGATGTGGAACTTGGTGGAACAGATCAAACATTTAATGTTTTGGCTGGAAGAAAACTTATGCCTACATTTGATCAAAAACCACAAGTTGCCTTTGTAATGAAACTATTAACAGGTAGTGATGGAAAACCTATGGGTAAGAGCCTTAAAAACTTTATTCCTGTGCTGGATAACGCAAACAACATGTATGGGAAGGTAATGGCCATTGTAGATGACATTATATTTGAGTACTTTGAGCTAGTAACTCGAGTTCCTATGGCAGAAATCGCGGAAATGAGAAAAGCTGTTGAAAACGGGGATAATCCAATGTTTTACAAAAAGAGATTAGCGCGTGAAATTGTATCCTTTTACCATTCAGAAAAAGATGCAGAAAAGGCACAGGAAAATTTCGAGAAAACTGTACAAAAAGGGGAAGCACCAGAAGAAATGATTGTTGTAGATGTAAATGCTAACACACCACTACTAGACACGTTAAAATTAGCTTTTGGAGAAGGTGTATCTTCAGGACAAATCAAAAGAGTTGTAAAACAGGGTGGAGTAGAAGTAAACGGAGTAAGAATAGAAGATATAGACAAAGTACTGGAAAATAAATCTGGAGATACAATTAAATTTGGCAAAAGGGATTATATAAAGATCAAATGAAAAAATTAATGGAACTAAAAAAAAATTGGCAAGATAAGAAAAAGAGAAAAGAGATGAGAAGAAAGATAAGAAGGCTTAGAAAGAAACTCTTTAATAAGAAAAACTTTGTAAAGGTTGTTATAGCATTTGTATCAATAGCACTTGTTGCAAGTTATGTTCTTCCATACGTTATAAGATAAATTACTCCCTGTGTCGGCATAAACAAAGGGAGTAATTTGAAGTAGAAGCGAACCAACTATCTGTGCGCATTCAAATCCAAAAGAAACTTTTTGACGAGTTTCTCCACTGCTTTACCAAAAGATACAGACGGATAAGCAGCTCTTAGATAAATGTCAGACATCTCCCACCTCTGCTCAACCGTACTACCCAACCAATTGTCGCAATGGCCACAATAGGAACCTAGTTTAAAGTGAAGAAAACTAGCGCCAAGTCTTGTCTCCTTGTCAAAACAATCAAAGATGAAGGAAGCAACACCCGCCACCTCAAAAGCAGACCCAAACCACCCGGAAAGCATATGCCTTCGTACAAGTTCCTTTCCAGTAGGATCCAATAGAGCGACTTCCACCCATTTAAAACGGGATACCAAATCGTGCCGGCAGGTGCGTTTTAAGTATTGCATGAAAATGTGCAAACCAAACTTGAAAAATATGCTGTTGGTATACACAAGAAGAATCACAAGGCACCCAAACAAAATAATTTTTATTGACATCTGTTCTCTCCTAACAGTCTTGGTTGATAATGCTGGGATTTTACACGCTATAGGAAGTGTTTACAATGATAGAATACATTTATGCAACTGAAATCTCCTGTAAAACGTGTACCAAAAATTGGTTCAAAATATCAAAAGTTACTTGAAAATGTTGAAGTAAGAACGGTAGGGGACCTTATTTACCATTTTCCACATAGATATGATGACTTTAGTGTTGTTAAGGAGATTGCAGATTTGGTCCTTGATGATGCAGTAACTGTAGTAGGTACATTGGAATCAATAGATAACATATATACAAGAAATAGAAAGAAGTTAACTAAAGCCGTTTTTAAGGACAAGACAGGTACCATAGATGCTACCTGGTTTAACATGCATTATCTAAAGAAACAATTAAGAATTGGTGAGACTTATAAAATAAGTGGAAAGATAACAGGATTTAACAATAAACTTGGGTTTATAGCACCAACAGTTGAGATGGAAGGAAAGGGGATTAATACAGCAAGATTAGTCCCAATCTATCCTGAAACAGCAGGACTTAGTTCAAAATGGTTGAGAGCTAGAATTAACGACGTCTTGTTGGGAAAATCTTCAACTGAACTTAATCTAGAAGAATTCCTACCTAAAATGTTAATGGATAGACACAATTTGCTTGAATTTAGTTCTGCATTAAAGATATTTCACTTCCCTGAGTCCTTTAAGGATGTAGAGGTGGCAAAAAAGAGGTTTGCCTATGAAGAACTTTTCTTAGAACTACTAAAGATTGAGGAAAGAAGACAGGCATGGGAGGAAAAACTAGAATGTCCTGTGATAGAGCACAAAAAACAGAAAAAGAGTGTTGAAAAACTAATTGATGGGCTGCCTTTTGACCTTACACACAGCCAAAAAGAATCCCTTAAGCACATATTTTCTGACATGGGAAAGAAACACCCTATGAATAGGCTATTAGAAGGGGATGTTGGATCTGGAAAAACAATAGTTGCTGTAATTTCAGCTTATCTTGCACACTTAAATGGGTACAAAACACTATATATGGCTCCAACTGAGATACTAGCCAACCAACACTTTGTAACATTTAATAAGTTTCTTGGGGCATCTGACGTGAAAATTGATTTAAAAACAGGGTCATCAAAGGAATTTGATACAAATGCAGATATAATAATCGGAACACACGCCTTAATCTACCTAGAAGAAATATTTGATAAGGTAGGGCTTATTGTAATTGATGAGCAACAAAGATTTGGAGTTGCTCAAAGAACAAAGCTAATGGAACTTGGAACAAAGGGTAAGATACCCCATCTTCTTACAATGACTGCAACACCAATACCAAGAACCCTTGCTCTCACTTTATATGGAGATTTAGATATATCCTCAATTGAAGCTCACAAAAACAGATATGAGAATATTAAAACCTGGATTTTGCCTGAAAACAAAAGAAAGGATGCCTTTGATTGGGTAGTAAAGCAAGATTTACCTACATTTATAGTTTGTCCTTTAATAGAAGAATCTGAACATGAAATTATGGCCAATGTAAAAGCTGCTGAGGTGGAATATGAAAGGCTTAGTAAGGGTCCATTTAAAGATAAAAATGTGGGTCTTTTGCATGGGCGAATGAAACCAAAGGAAAAGCAGCTTGCAATTGATGACTTTAGTACTGGAAAGATAGATGTATTAGTTTCAACCCCTGTGATAGAGGTAGGTGTTGATATACCAGATGCCACAATTATGGTGATTGAAAGTGCAGAAAGATATGGTTTGGCCTCTCTTCACCAACTACGGGGTAGGATAGGAAGAGGAGGCCAGAAAGCCTTCTGTATGCTCTTTTCCTCAAATAACTCAAAACACTCAATAAAACGCTTAAAACACTTAGAGAAGCACAATTCTGGGCTTAAATTAGCCGAAATTGACCTAAAACTAAGGGGACAAGGAGATATTTATGGAACAGATCAACATGGCTTTGTTACATTCAAGGTAGCAGATCTTTCAGATGTAGATTTATTAAATACGGCAAAGGAAGATGCTCAGAATTACTACCCACATTTAAACGAATATCCAAAACTAAAAGAAAAAATACACACAGAAATATCTGCATCTGTGGATAAAAACTGATAGTATTTAGTTATTAGATTAGATAAATAAGTACGGATGGTCTGCCGACCCGGGGGTACCAATCTTATCAGGGTCAAAAGCAAACGCAAGCAGATCTACGTACAACAGTAACAAGATGCGGAGGGAGAGTGTTTTGAAGCCACGAGCATACGTTCTAAAGGAACGACCAACGCCCCACTTAAAACGTTGGTCATTGCTACTCATGATACAAACACTCCCCTTCGCAGCTCCCCTTGTAATTAACTGTTAAAATACACCTATGAACAACCCAAGAATAACTAGCGGAAGTGCTAAAGGAAAAAAACTTGAAGTACCGGAAATTCCGGGATTTAGAGCAGTACAAGATAAGGCTAAACTTGCTATCTTTTCTATTCTTCAGGATAAGGTAATAGATGCTAAATGTCTTGATTTGTACGCAGGCAGTGGAAATCTAGGTCTTGAAGCGCTAAGCAGAGGAGCTTCTCACTGTGACTTTGTTGAGAAAACAAGGGTAGGAGAATTAACCTTAATTGATAATCTTAGAAACACAGGTTTTACTGATAAAGGAAATGTACATAGACAAGATGTTATTAAATATGTTGGGAATTCAGTTGACTACTACGATATCATCTTCGCTGATCCATTCTATAAAGACACCCACTTTAGATTCTTGTTTCAAAATATGGAGGAAATACTGAGAGATGAGGGAGTGATAGTTTTTTCACATGGAGAAGACACTGATATTAAGGATGCTTTAACAAACACACAGAATCTTGAGATTTATGATACTAAGCGATATGGAAGCGCCTTTATAACCGTTTTAAGAAAGAATTGACAAACCTTTCCTACAACTATATATTGCTTGAGTTTAAAAGAGATGTTAGTCTTTTTTAGAGAGGAAAAATGGCAGTACCAAAAAGAAAACATAGTAAACAAAGAACACGAGTACAAAGAAACGCTAGATATAAAAGAAGCGTTACTAACACTATTAAGTGTAAGAAATGTGATGCTGATAAACTACCTCACAGAGTATGTGCTGAATGTGGTAGTGAAAAGTAAGAAAATTGCAACTTTACAATGAAATCAAAGAGCGACCCAAGACATAATGCCCGAAAACTTGCCCTAGCTTCAATCTTTTGTTGGCTTTTTTCTGAACCTGATCAAGAACAATGTATTAACCTATCCCAAAACCTTCTCCAGGCAGAAACTACAGATATTGAATTAACTAATGCCATTATTGAGGGTGTACGAGATAACAGAAAAGAAATTGACAACATGATCAGGGAGAATGCGCCAGATTGGCCTCTTGATAAGATAGCTAAGGTTGATTTGGTAATACTAAGGATTGCAATCTTTGAAATTGCCTTTGGTGATAAAACACCCAAAAAGGTTGCTGTGGATGAAGCAGTAGAACTTGCCAAAGAATTTGGTAACGATACTTCTAGTAAATTTATAAACGGTGTTCTGGGCAGTGTAATTGCTCAAAACGAACCGGAGGAGGAATAAATATGGATTATATGAGAAAAATTATAGAACTTATTTCTTTGAGAGCAGGTATGGAAGTAACAGAGATTACTCCTGAGATGTTTCTTGAAGATGATTTAAACATAGGAGAAATGGAAGTTTCAGAGCTTGTTCAAGAGCTTGAAGAAGAATATAAAATTGATCTAGCAGAGGAATTAAAGTCAGTAGAAACTGTAATTGATCTTGTTGCTGCTGTGGAAGAAAAGATAGAATGATGGGATTTTCAAAAGAAAAAGCAGAAGAAATTCTAGACATTAAAATAAAAGATGAAAATCTGTTTAGAACAGCATTTACACACAGATCATATCTAAACGAACATCCTGACTACAAAAACCCATCAAATGAAAGACTTGAGTTTTTAGGAGATGCAGTTCTGCAACTTCTTTCCTCACAATTCTTATTTGATAACTACCCCAATGATCCTGAAGGACAACTAACAAACTTTAGATCTGCTATGGTAAACACAAAATCTCTAGGAAAAGAAGCCAAAAGATTAGGATATGGCTCTTTGCTCCTCTTATCAAATGGAGAAGAAGCTTCAGGGGGTAGAGATAGAGAATACATATTGGCAAACACATTTGAGTCAGTACTTGGAGCAATTTACATTGAAAACGGACTGGAACACTGCAGAAAATTTGTAGAAAAAGAACTCTTATATAAACTCCCAGATGTTGTTGAAAATAGACTATATATGGACGCTAAATCAACCTTTCAAGAGGTAGCTCAGGAAAAAACTGGATTAACACCCTCATACAGAGTGCAAGATGCCTGGGGTGCCGATCATAATAAATCTTTCAAAATTGCAGTATATATAGGAGATGAATTATATGGCGAAGGTGAAGGAAAAAGTAAGCAAAAAGCGGAGCAAAATGCAGCGCAAGAAGGGTTAGACAAAATAAGATAGCTCTGTTAAAATTTGCCGGTCCAAAAGGAAATTATGTCAGTTAAAATTAGATTAGCACGAATAGGAAAAAAGAATGCACCTGCATATAAAATTGTAGTTGCAAATACCAGGGACAAAAGAAATGGTAAAGCTCTTGATGTGGTAGGACATTATAATCCATCCCACAATCCTCAACTTTTAGAAATTGACAAAAAGAAATATGAAGACTGGATTAAAAAGGGCGCTCAGGTTACTGACGCCGTTAAAGGTTTAGTCGACGGAACGTACCAATTTGAAGCCTATACAAGGCAAAACGAAGAAAAGAAAGAAAAGGCAGCTGAGACACCCCCCGCAGAAGATGGTGGAAAAACTGATGGTGGGGAAGAAGCAACAACTGAAGCAGAAGAAACCAAAGAGGAAGAACCTGCAAAAGAAGAAGTTTCTGAAAACGAGTAAATATTTATAACCACCTTAGGAGAATTATCCAAATGAAAGAATTCCTTGAATACTTAGTTACAAACATCGCAAAGAACCCTTCAGACGTAACAGTTACTGAAATTGTTGATGGTAACACATTTGTTTATCAAATTTCTGTTAACCCAGACGACATGGGACTTGTTATTGGTCGTGAGGGCAGAATAATTCAAAGTATTAGAGCATTAGCTAAGTCTAAAGCTATCAAAGAAGGCATAATGATCAATGTCGAACTTCTTGAACCCGGTGAAGAACCAGGGGTTGCACCAGCAGCAGGCGAAGAAGCTGTTGAGGTTGCAGAGGAAGTTGTTGAAGAAGCAGCTGAAGAGGTAGTCGAAGAAGTAGCAGAAGAAGCAACTGAAGAAGTTGTTGAAGAAGCAACTGAAGAAGTTGTTGAAGAAGCAGCTGAAGAAGTTGCCACCGAGTAACACTAAATAGAAATTAGTACTGAGGGCCCGTTATGCGGGCCCTCTTTGTTTATAAAAGACTGGAAATTAGCTGAACTACATTGTTAATATTATTTGCTATTTCGCCATCACGCATATAGGCATGGGGTAAGTTACTCACCTCCCGATATACTCCTTTATTCTTTAGAGGTATACACTCATAAAAATGCTTTATTGAAGCTTTGTTCATTCTTGAATATTTAGTTGGGATATCTAGGCCTCTAGTTAGAGGATCATCAACATAACCTTGGCTACTGTAATTTCTTAAACTGAAGTGAATAACATGTAATACGGCATTGAAATTTGCCTCCTTTAGAACTTCACCATACATTTTCTTCTTAGGCAAAAAATCCTGAAAACCTTTCCAGTCATCTAAAGGCCTAGTTGGTATATCATCTAAATAATAAACAGCGGGATCAAGAAACAAAATAACAGAAATAAACGACTCTATGCGCTTATCTAATAATACAAAGGTGGAACTAGCAGCGCCATCACTGGTACAAATAATTTTAAGCTCTTTCACATCTTTCTTCTCTAACAAGTATATACATAAATCTATTAGATCATTTATTTGAGAGCTAAAAGTGGCGTTCTTACCATCTCTAAAAGAAAAAGAATAAACGTTCATCTGCAAAGACGCACTTAATCTCATGAGGGGCTTAGAGTGATAATCCTTAGAATCACCATAACCTCCTACAAAAATGATTGCCACAGTATCTTTGTACTTACCATAGCAATTGAACTCAGGTACAGTCATAAGTGTATTCTAACAAAACGTAGACTAGTTATGCTAAATTAACACTATGAAAATAGACATAATCACATTATTCCCAGATTTATATACTGAGTTTATAAAAACATACCCAGTATCTAAAGGTATTGATAAAGAAGCACTGGATGTGAATCTACATAACCTACGTGATTTTGCTATTGATGCTAGAGGTAGTGTGGATGAGAAGCCCTACGGGGGAGGAGTAGGTATGTTACTACGTCCAGAACCTGTTTTTGAAGCTGTAGAATCAATTAAGAAGCTTAAAAACAGTAAGGTAGTACTCTTATCACCAAAAGGGCAGAGATATACACAGGGTAAGGCAGTAGAATATTCAAAACTTGATCAATTAATACTAATCTGTGGAAGATATGAAGGGGTGGATGCACGAATTGAGGACAATCTGGTAGATGAAGCTATCTCAATAGGCGATTATGTACTATCTGGTGGGGAACTTGCCTCCATGGTTGTTGTAGAAAGTGTAACTAGATTGTTACCTGGCATACTTGAAAAAGAAGAGGCCACAGAGATAGAATCTTTTTCAGAAGATATGCTTGAATTTCCACAATACACAAGACCTGAGGATTTTAGAGGAATGAAAGTTCCAGAAGTCCTACTATCAGGACATCATGCTGAAATAGAAAAGTGGAAAAAGGAAAACCAGGAAAAGATTAGTTAATCATTGAGTTACATCTTCACCAACAGCTGATTCAACAAGAGCTTCAATCTCAGCCTTAGTTAAAGAATCTTCCTCAGCATCGGTATCATCATCCTCCAGAGTTTCAACATCTTCAAGTTCATCTTCCTCTACATCAAGAAATTGTGAGTCAATAGAAATATCATAATATTTTAAGCCCTTTACCTTTTCTAATACAGCCAAAAACACTGCATCTGAGATATCAACAGTTATAGGGGAGTCAGTCTCCGCAGTCCCTGATGGTACAAGGTAAGGAGAACGAAGAATGAATGTTGCTGAATAATCAGGGGTATCATCATTATTGTCTCCTGACATTCTATATGTTGTGACATCCACAAGCCTTGCAGCAGTCTCCATGTTAGACAAAAATGTTGCTATTTGATCATAACCACCCAACACCCCAAGATTTATAACAATGGCCTTGTAGGGAAGTGGATCTCTGACATCTGCAGTCTTTGTTGCCATATCAGTTATTGAATAGCTTAGTTTTGTTACGGCCAAACCTGATTCTCTGGCAATAACATCAATTTGTGTTAGAAGAACGGGTACCTCAGGTTCTTCTGCCAAAGCTGTTGAAAAAACCTTACCGTGTTCAACAACCACACTTTCAAAGTCAAAAAGCTTATCTAAAATCCCAAGCTTTGTCTGAAGCTGTGCTCTTAGTTTTTGTTTTTCAGTTAACTGTTCCCTAAGATCAGGAAGTTTTGATACATATGGAGTAATTATTAGAAAGGCAAGTAGAAAGGAAGCTATCAAGGAAATAATAGGAACAATGAAGTTTAATAATGTATCTTTGATCTTTTGGCTATCTAGGTTTGTTTCTATGTTCATTGCATCGTCCTCAACATAAGTACATTAGGATCCACTGTAATAACTATGAAAAATCTTGCTTCACTTGTCTGTGAATCTAGATTAACTGACTTTAAGGAAACATCTGTGAAAAGACCTTCTAAACCAGCAGAAGCATCTGTGAATTCCTTATCGGCAAGATTGTTAACAAATTCAGATATTGAAAGATAGTCAGTACCTGTACCAGAAACATTTATTGTACTTTCTTTCCCGACACCTAGTGTATCTATTCCAACAGATCTTGGAAGTCTCTTATCTACTTCCTGCATTAAGACTGAATAATATAATCTATCGCCTAAGATATCCTGTAAGGTTTTATATTTCATATCTAGGTTTCTAGCTACAACCTCAATCTTTGAAAGTTTATTTATCTTTCCACGTAATGCCTCAATCTCTGCTTGTTCCATGGATATTTCAGATTCCAACTTATAACCTCTATAAAACATAAATCCAGCCACACCAGCAATGATAAGTAGTAAAACAATAGAAATAACCGTAGTTGATCTAACAACACTTGCTTTCTTTTGTTCTTGTTTTATTTGTTGTGGGACTAGGTTAATATCAGCCATTTTATGCCTTCAACTCCTTTAAGGCCAACCCTACTGCGGTAACAAATAATGGGCCTTGCTCAATTATTTTGTTTTTTTGTTCTTGAAGTGATTTTACTAATTCAATATTTCTCCATGGGTTTGCAAGTTCAACCTCCAAATCGAGGTTGTTTGCAACATGAAACAACAATCCTGGCATGAGGGCAGTTCCTCCAGCAATAATCATCCTATTTATAATAACATTAGGATTGTGCGTTGTGTAGAAAACACGAGATCGTTTAACCTCATCTAGGATTTTATCAAAGACAGGCTTTATAGCACCTGCAACCTTACCCTCAGCCTGACGAGTATCAAGACCATAGGTTTTTTTGTATTCTTCCGCCTGACTATAATCAAAACCTAAGGCCTGCTCAACAGCCTTTGTTAAGTCATCACCACCAACTGAAACACTTCTTGTGAACCTAACATGTCCTCTATAGGAAACAACTATCTGAGAGTCTGTTGCTCCTATATGAAGAATTATTGTGGCGCTTGGTTTATTTATGGTATCACCCAAAATCCTTCCAATTGCTAGTGATTCAGGCTCCAAAGCCTTTGGTTTCAACCCTGCAGTTTTAAGAATTTTTACGTATTTATTTAAAACAGAATGACGTGCAGCAACAATTAATACATTCATTTTATCTTTGTCTGTAGGATCTTGGTCTAATATTTGAAAATCAAAGTTAACATCTTTAATTGGAATAGGGATGTATTGTTCTGCTTCATAGGAAATAGAACTCTTTAGTTCTTTTTCATTCATTTGGGGAACACTCACAACACGGGTAAAAACATCACTCTCAGGAAGGGGGATTACAACGTTAGGTGTAGTGAAACCAGATTCCTCAACAAACACCTTTAAGGCCTCACCATACTTGATATGATCTTTTTCTGAGGAGGAATGAAGATTTAATACAGGGTCTACGTGGCTTGCATACTTTCGCAGTACTATTTTTTGCTTTTGTTCTTCCATTTCAACTGCACGAAAGGTTTGATTTCCTAAGTCTAATCCTAAAATGGGCATGGGGTAATTTTACAGTTTTTTAACTGTTTCTCCAATAGATTCATCATGTAGAATCCCTAGTAAAGATTAATTAGACAAGGGATTATCTTCTGACTTCTGATAGAGCACATAATCAAAAGGAGTTGGTAAATATGGGTTACTCATTAAAACTTCTACAGTTTTTTCGGAATCAAGCACTGTACCAAGAGATGTAATAAGAATTCCTTGAGATGGTAGGGTAGCACCCCCTGAAGGTATAACATATGCTCGAACACCATTGTAAAGAGCTCTAATTCTTAAAACATCCGGGTCTGTACTACTGTTAATGGTGGCACAATGGGTATAGCCCAAACTTGAGGTAGCATCAGTAAATCCATTGTCACCATATAAAGATCCTAGTGAGTTTATAGAGAAGGCACCCATACCATAGTTACCCTCACCACCTTTGATGATATACCCTGTGATGGAAGGTAAATCACCTGTGGCAGGGGAATCCCAACAAATGTAGATATCAGTGCTATTGGGATAACCCTCCATATTTACTTCAACCACACTGTTTAGTTCTAGATTTATTTCATGTGGATCTGAGGAACCTCCAGCTATTGCTAGTGTTATTGCTGCATTTGCAGTTACTCCATCTGCACCTACAATATCCAAACTACATGCTGAACCACAATTGTTGAAATTAATGTAATCCAGAAGGGTCTCATAATCGGTGTTTAGCATGCGTTCAACACCAGCCTCAGCAACAGCTAAAGCTCTATTTGATGCATCTTGTCCAACACGCTGCTTTAAGGTTTGAACGTATCTTGTAGACATAGTTACACCAATACCTAAGGCAATAACCATTATTAAAACTATTACAACTATGGATTGACCTCTTTGATTATCTCTAATAGACATATTAATAGCTTCCACGAAGTACTACTGTGCTTTCTAGCGTTGTGGTCTGGGTGAACTGAACAGCAGGATTTCCTACCTGACGCACAGATAAAAGAATTTTAATTACAGTAGGACCAGAACCAGAGGTATCTGATATGTTTTCAAAGGCAGACATATTCAAACCATCAATCGTAGTAACTCCTGAAGGAGAGGAGTAATTTGTTAAAGCCACAGGACTCCCAGAGTCCACAGCTCTTGTTAGAACATATACATCAGCCTCTGCATCCCCGAAAAGATCATCTGCTTCAACAAATGCGTAAGTAATTGTTTCACTGCCACCACCAGATAAACTTCTTACAAATTCTATACTGTCGGATCTTCTAGTATTAAGATCTGAACTAGGGGGAGGGGATACAACCTGAGATGAATTTCTTAGCTCTTTTTCCAGCTTTGTTATTGCAAAGTTACCATTTTGCTCTACCTCATTTGTTATTTGTGTCTTGTTGTAACTCCTAACAAGGGAGATAACGATATCACCAGTAACGCCTACAACAATAATTATTAGAGACACAACTATTAAAAGTTCAATAAGTGTGAAACCTTTATTCTTCATCTCTGCCTCCAATTGGATAATTCAGTGTAGTTATGTGTAGACTTGGTATCAGAACCTATCTTCCAGGTAACAGATACAGCCACTCGTACCAAACTTTCATCCCCGGGAGGATCTTGATCTGTGATTGTAAAACTCTTTTTTAGTTCTGTGGGTTTACCTTCATCAATAATTAATTCACCAGGCACCATATTTAAACCCACCATATAGCAGGGACCACCAGGGTTTTCATCCACAAAACAGTCAGTACCTGTTGTTCCATCTATATCTTCAATAAACTCACTCCAACTTTGAGAATCTCTAAAAGCACGGATCAGTTCAATTTCTTGGTTTGCGAGTTGAGTTCCTGCTAAGGTTAGTTTGTTCTGAATGGATGCTCTAAGTGTGAATACGGCTAGAGAAACCATGGCTGTAATAACAATTATGCCAACACCTAGCGCTAAAAGAGTTTCTATTAGACCTATACCACTTTGTTTTTTATATTTTAATTGCACGTATCATTCCTGCTGAATTAACTTCTACACCTATGGTTGCTGCCTCATCAGGGTACCCAACCATGATTGTTGTACTACCACTATGATTCTCTACATTAGCATCCCCATTTCTTACACTAAAAAACACACAAGCACCTGACGCATTCCTTACAACAGTGTCACTGGGTAGAGTTTCACTTACTCTTGCTGAAGACAGATCGGCATTAGTACAGTCACTGGCTGTGTTTGCGGCGGAACTAAATGTATAGTATGTTGCAGCATTACTACTTGTAAACTTTATACCCCAATAGGAAACATTTAAACTTGACGACCCCACACCTGTGAGTGCTTTATTTTGAGCGGTTCTAAGATCACTTTTTAGTATTTCTTGGGCTTGGGTAACACTTTGGCTTTCTATATAACCTGAAAAACCAGGGATTAAAAAACTTGTTAAAACTGCAATAATTCCTACGACTAGAAGTAATTCAACGAGGGTAAAACCAGAAGTTTTAGGCAGTACTTGCATAAGTTTATGTTAACACAACAGTAAGATCAGAGTATAGTTAAATCATTCCCCAGCTCATAAATAGCAGAGTTATTACCGCCGTCATTCTGCATTTCCTCCACATAGTATTCCAATACAGCGTTTAATTCATAGGTAGCAACAGAGTGTCTATATGAGTACCTATAAGTAGTATCATTTAGGGGATCTGTGGGAAATCTTACAAGATACTGCACCATATTCTGATCTATCCAACCATCTGTGGAATCTTCAAAGGGACCACTGTTCCCCGCGGGAAGAACATTGCTGTATCTTGTTGTATCAATAGTGTCAGGGAAAGAATCAGCGTCCAAAAGATATTCTGAAATGGCGCGATCAAGGTGATTAAGGTCACTCATACGCTTTTCATCACGACCCCGCTCTTGCATCTCAACTGGGTTTAATATTAGTGCTATTGCGAGAAACAAAACTGTGATAATGGCTACGGTTGTAATTACATCAATGAAGGTAATACCGCGCTGAGAGTAAAAGGAAGCTTTTTTATTAAGGATTTTCAACACCATAGCAATTAGTTAATTCACCACCGCAACCCAAAGAACCCCAACTATTTAAAATAGAACACTCATGGCCTTCAACAGAGGAGGGAAGTGCCATTACTGCAGTAAGAGCATAGTCATTACCATCAGAAACATAATTGTATCGTGGAGCATCTTGATTACCACATGGGTTGCTTTGACCAGCGTTGGTATCAACAGGCATGGAGTTTATATATGTGGGAACTAGTACATCACTTAATAGTGCATCTGATCCTGTTACTTCAATCCAGGAAGCAGAGATAGGATAAGCCCTGCTGTCTGCAAAATAAAGTTCTAGGGAAGTTTGAATTTGTTTTAAATTAGCTATTTTACCGGCATCATTAGCCTTGTCACGAAAACCACCACTATTAATGAGGGAAATTACAACACCGGAGAGTACACCAATAACGGAAACAACTACTAGGAGTTCAATAAGTGTAAAACCAGAAGTTTTGGACAGATTCTTTTGCATCACAATCAGTATAACTTATTACTAAGGACAATTTCCAGCAGGTGATATGTCTGTATCACATTCTGCTAGGGGACAGTCCTTAACCTGAGCCCAATCACTTTGATACTTGTAACACCCACCATTAGCATTAGGTGAAAAGACAACAAAATCATCTCCTAGATTTCTTGTAGCGTATTCGTAGGACCAGTTATCAGAATCAATGGAACCATCATTTGCCACAGGGGAGGGCCAATCGTCTATATATACGGTTCTAAGAAGGGAGTTTTCGTCAAAGGGATCTCCATCTGAAGGATATGCTCCCTCTAGTTGTCTGTAAGACACTATGGCCTCAGCTAAACTCTTCACACTCTTATTACGAATACCATCTCGCGCGGCTCCTTGTGTTCTTACAGGGTTAATTATTGCAAGTACGATACCAGTTAATGCACCTATGACGGATACCACAACTAGAAGTTCGATGAGTGTGAACGCATTTCTTTTTTTCTTCATGTTAAGCCTCTTCACAGACAGTACTTAAAACCTCACTATCATCAATGGTGTAAGGACAGTGGAAGAATCTACCACCCTCGGCATTGTCATAAACAATGATTGAATCTGCTAAGCCATAAGATTTAACATATATTCTGTATTGGCCATCGCGTGATGAGCCATTATTTTCTGGAAGATCTGCACCCGCATAATATCTGAAATAGCATTGATTGCTATCTCCAGCAGTTTCACTTCCTCGCCAATCGTCATCGCTACAGAAGGATGGTGCGGAAGTGGAAGTAATTTGAAAATAACATTCATAGTCGGGGAAACCTCCGGTCTGACAGGAATTAGCGTGTTCAGACTTAACGGCATCAATGGCCCCAAAGAAGGAGGCTTCATTGGCTACATGTCCATAGGATGATATGAAACCATCAGAAACTAAAGACAGCTTACTTAAGGTAGCCCTAAGTGTTGCATCTCCAGCTACCTTTCTCTGATGAGCGGGATCAATTATTGCAATGAGTACACCTGCAAGAATTCCAATTATTAAGATGACTATTAGTAATTCAATGAGGGTGAAACCACCACTTGATGTTTTTTTGACAGATTTAATATTCATTGGTTCCTTTCTAATTTTACTCTTCCGTTATAGCACCAGCATCGCTATCATACATAAAAGTGGTATCTACTATACCAAAGGAAGCTCCATAAATAAGAAAGGTGTTATCTGAATCATCACCAACATAATAGTAATAACAAGCACCTGTTCCTGCGCCATTTGTATAATTATCTGCATCACATTCTCCCGTTGATAGGGGATTTCCTTCTACACTAAAAAGACATGTATCTGCAGAGGATACACAAGCAGTATCATCAAATGGGCTAGAATTTGAAAGACTTGCTATAAACTCATTCCCATGAGGTGGTCTACCATAAGCTGAAATAAAACCTTCTGTTGCAAGCGCAACCTTGTTCATTGTTGCCTTAACCCCTGCATCCCTGGCTCTGTTTTGTTGCACAGAGGGATTGATAACTGCAATAAGTACACCTGCCAATATTCCAATAATTAAAATAACTATTAAAAGCTCAATAAGGGTGAAACCCCCATTGTCAGTTCGTTTTGATTTTTCAACCATGTTTTTATCTCCTTAATAAATTATATGTAAAGCATCAGTCCAAAGGCATGCCCATGGAACCTGAAAAGACACCAAAATCAAAGATTCCGGATGCACGAGCAAACGATCTTACCACCACAACACTTACCTCTGCTTCTTCTCCCTGCTCTACATTCTGTAATTTTCCAACAGAGGTGATTGTAAAACCTTGATCAGGCAAATCACCTGAAGGATAAACACCTAGCCTAGAAATTCCATTTATGGATCTCACACGTAAACCTGTGACTGATGAAACCACGTCAGGCGTATAACAATCGGAGAATCCATCCTCACCGCCATCAGACCCATCAAATTTGCTGTCATAACTTCCTGGAAAACCCGCTCTACTAGAAGCAGATACACCAGCACGTTTCACATCACCAGAATCATTATATGAAGTGAAATACAAATCAGTAGATAGATCTTCCGTTAGGGGAGACCAACAAACTTTAACAGGGTCACCTGAAAGAACAATCTCCACTACCTGACCCTTCTGCACTAATAGGGGAAGGTAATCTTGGTCAGATGAAAGGTTATAGTAGTCAACTGTAACTTCTGCTTCAGCAGTGACATTATCGTTTCCTGTAGGAACATAAGTAATTACAGTAGGACTAGCACCTATCTTAGCCTCAAGTTCGTTATCTGTCAGGGAAAGTACATTCTCAGCACCACCTTCTGCAGCAGCCTGAGCTCTAGAAGAAGTATCTGTGCGTGAGATTCTAGATAGTGAGGACAAATTCCTAAGAGAAACACCAACTCCTACAGCCAGTGCTACTGTCATTGTAGCCACCACAAAAACTAAAGCTTGTCCTTTTTCATTATGTATATCTGTTTTCATTGTTGTACCATCCAGGAAATATCTACTACAGAACTTCTTGTCTCTTTTAGTTCTTTCAAATAAATTGGGTTAAATATCACAACCTGAGCTGGATAACCATTTAGTTCACCACGATCTCTATCAAAGTCTACGGTACCATCTTTTGAAACAAGAGGTCCTTCTACAACAATTGTTGTATCATCCGCAGGTTCATTTCCATTTGATTCAAATACAATGGATGCTTCAGCAATAATACCTGCTTCAACAACAGGATCTGATGAGGAGGTAGGTGCTACTTCTCCCAAATCACCACTAAATAATACATCTCCACTTGTTACAAAAAGTACTCTTCTGTCGTCATTTGAGGATTTAAATTCACCTTCAAATTCCAATGTATCAAAGTCCGTTATATATACAACAGCAACCCCATCTTCCGATAGGGAATAGGAGCCACCTGAATTTGAAAGGGCATCGTTTATACAATCAGTATCAGCTTCATATGTACTACCTGCCTCCAGGGAGTCATTAAAGAAGTCAGAACAGTCAGATACTTCCTCAGAATCATCTGGTGCATTAAAACTGAAATCATCAGACCAGAAGTTAGCATGACCTTCGGTCTCGCCAAGAGAAGAGTCATACATATTTTCTGCAAAGTGTTCATCATTATCATTTACGATTTGGTCATCACCGTCTGGATTTTTAATCGAGAGGGAACCATTTGAGAAAACAGAACCGGCGCCTGCCACCAAAGCGTCTGTGAAACCTCCTAGAACATCATCTTCAAAAGGTATACCAACAGATATGCCGTCAACACAGTTGAAACAACCTCCAAACACATCTCCATCTATTACGTTAAACCATCCTGCAGAAAAGAGTTCAAAACCAAGATGGACTGTCGTAGGATCCGTTTGAGCATCAAAGGAAGCTGTTCGTGTCTCATCCCCATTCACACATGCAAGATGATACTTAAAGTTTGGGAAACCTGAAGGTGCGGGAGTACTTGCTGTTAAAAAGTGGGTTCCAATATCAACACCCTCTATCAAATAACTTCTACCGGAAGCATCTGGATCCCAAGCACCAGTTTGCGTTACACCATCAAGAGTTAAAAGAATATCATCCTCGATTTCGCCGTCACCAGAACCTTTCTTTATTTCATCACCTTCACTAGGACTTGCAGTACAAGCTTGACCTGTTGAATCCCAAGTTATACCTTGTACATCTACAATCTCGGAAACTACAAAGGAACTAATGTCTGAGGGCATACTGTAATAACCATTAAAGGCAACTACCCACCATCTAATACCTTCTCCTGCGGATACCTCTATAGATAGTTCGGAAGCGCTTATATCCTGGTATGTAATAACACCACTTGCAAGTTTTGTACCTGAACCTGCTGATCTATTACTATCTGAGGAAATAAGATTTAATGCATAGGACTGTTCTGGGAAAGAACAAGCGGTACCCCAGTCAGAAAGTGACCAATCCAATGTCACTGTTTCTTGAGCGGAAACAGTAGCACCATCTTCAGGGGATACTAACTCAGGTTTGCTGGGATAGGTATCAGTACAACCTGCTACTGGAGTATATGGGCTATCACCACCCAAGTCACCCTCATCAATTTCCTCAAGTATTTCTGTAATAGTTTTTGTGGTAGTTCCACTACCACAGCTACCACTGCAGTCTTGGAAACCACAGTCATCACAACAACAGTCGCCGCAACTCAATGAACTTGTTGAAGCAATACAAAATTCACTACCATTAAGTGTTCGTTGTCCCTCATTATAGTAACCAGTAGCAGTAGATACTAATCCCAGTAATGCTAATCTATCTGTAGAAATATCTACACCAACAACTAGAGTTACTTTTTGTGAGGAATCTTTACATGTAACCGTCAACGCAGTTTCGGCGGCGTTCAAGGTTCCCTGGCAACCACTTGCCTCTAGGTTGGGATCCAATAACCAACCATTTTGGCCATCTAGGGGATCTGTACTTGCATCGAAAAGATCAGAAATATCATCCCAGGAACTTGAACCCCCACTAGACAAATGGCTAAGTGAGGTACCTATGAAAGACGCATCTGCCAATAGTGAACCAACATCGCCTAAATCAAATATGCTTTCTGTTACAACTTCTACTGTAGTTACGGTAACCTGAGCAGCTGCTTGCCTTTTTTTATCTTTTCGCTGATCCTCCCAATAATCCGAATCTTCTGTTTGCTCTTCATCATCATCATTTGAACTCGATGAACCTCCTGAAGAAGCTTCTTCTCTTGTTACTACAGCGTCGGGAGCCTCCCAACCCATACCAAAATCCCTCCCTGCAAACACAGGTAACCGGACAAAACTAAAAAAAGTAAGTAGTAAAGTGAAAAATATTAACAAATGTATGTTTTTATAGGTTTTCAAATTTAGATTCCTTTGAAATATGTAATGTTGGACATCCTCGAGACTCTACAGAAACTGAGCCTGCTTTCAATGCTTTAGACTCGTCTCCCAAATACTCTTTTGTGTTTACATCTTTTGGATACTGAATTGCAATAATATCTCTATTACAAAAAAGGTTATCCCATGAATAATAACCAGAAGCCTCACTATGAATTCTAGTATCTGGTCCGCCAAAATTACTTATAATATATCCAATTAGCATATCTTCGTTCTCTCTACCAAAAGCATGTATAAATTTCTGAAAGGAAGCTTCATCAGGAAAAACATTGTAGAGTTTGGCTAGTTCTTCATATGTTACGAAATTGCGTGTGGGTGGTGATTCCCATATTGGCTGATTGTCTTCACCAAATTTTGGCACAAAAACTAAAGTACCGGTCTCAGGAGCCACGTCTACTATGATAAAGTTGTGATTATAGCTTAAGTAGGTTTGTACTAAAAGTCTGGATTCATCAGGACGCCAGCCAACAATTTCACCAAATATTGTTTGAAAATCATTATTACCAGCTAGGTCAGGAATGACAGGATAATCAGGGACTACTCTAGAAGGACGCCAGATATATGTATTAGGATAAACTAACTTGTATAAGGTTCTGTAACCAAGGGTATTGTGTAAAAAAGCAGCTTCGGCAGTATCATCTATTCTAGTTCTAAAATTATTGGACCAAACCTTATCAAAAAACAAAGAGTTAGATCTTTGGAAGAAAAAGAGGAAAGCTACAAACAAGAAGAATATTGAAAATAATATGGCTAGTATTCTAAACAAACTGCTTCTATTTAGGTTGGGCATATGTAAATTGTATACACTTTTGGGAAACAGATCAATGGGCGAGAGGGGATTGCATGTCAGAAAGACATAAAACATGCAATCCCTTTCGTTTAGTAGTTAAAACAGGTGTTGTAGTTATCTCCCTCAGTTAAAAGGTTAACAATACCGAAATACTCGGAGTTATTAGCCAAATAACTAGACATTCGGGCGGGTATCCACCAGGCACCTACGATACCCTCTGCCATGGCCTGCATATTGGTACCTGGGTACCCTACGGGCCAATAACAACGGAATCTCTCTACAAATTCAGAACGTGTGAAGTTACGTGCCTTCCTATCAGCACCTATGACAACCCCACGAAAATAACCCGTCGGAGATTCATAGTATTCATACCCGGAGTAACCATATTGAGGGTCTCCGTAGGGACCTTCGGTCCACCAACCGGAATCTTCCCCTGCCTGTTTGGTTACAAAAAGTATGGCACCATCACAGGTAGTGTTCATATCATGAATTATCCCCGACTCCGAAGGGGTGCACATGACAGGATCCACAATACATATCTTTGGATTACCCTCGGCAGCAACCTCATAAATTTCATAAGTAGCGGGGTTTTCTGGACAAGAACTGAGATAATCCAACACTTCACCGGGACGTATACCATCAGGTAGACTTTCAAAAACATCGTCGATCCAATGGCCCATCGCGGTCTTATGCGACTTAGCTTCCTCGTCACCTGAATCAGTTCCTGGTCCAGAGATACTTCCTGTCCCAAAATCCAAAACGAAGGAAGTAGTATCAACAACTGTGGGCACGGGTGTAACCGATGCCGTAGGCGTATCCGTTAGAGAAGGCACTTCGGTGAAGGTCTCCGTCGGAACTGGCGTGTTCGTCGGTGCCGGTGTATCCGTTGGAGGAGATACTTCGGTGAAGGTCTCCGTCGGAACTGGCGTATTCGTCGGTGCCGGTGTATCCGTTGGAGGAGATACTTCGGTGAAGGTCTCCGTCGGAACTGGCGTATTCGTCGGTGCCGGTGTATCCGTTGGAGGAGATACCTCGGTGAAGGTCTCCGTTGGCTCTGCGGCTTCCGCAGTGTCACCATCCTGGTTTATGATTGGACTAATAAAAAAAACCAAGAATACAGCCAGAACGCCCAGCGTAATTACAGACATTATGGCAAACGGAACCATTATCTTACCCCCCTCTAGGTGGGAACTACGCATTCTTCGTTGCTTATTCATAAGATCCCTCCTTTCAGGGTATCTAAGTGAAAAAGTCTCCAAAATTGGAGACTGTTAATAAAACGCTATTAGGTTTTTTGTGAAACAAAATGGATGTTCACAATTAAAATACTATAGAATTATAGGGTGTTTGTCAATGATATATCTATTGGTATCTATATTAATCCAATGTACCAATCGAAGAGTTGCTGGCCAAATGCAAAGGCGAGAACACTACCTATTATAAGGAATGGACCAAACGGAATAACATCCTTTATGTTCTTTGTACCAAACACCCTATTTGTAACTCTTTAAAAAGAGACGTAAAATATCAGTCCAAAGGCATGCCCATGGAACCTGAAAAGACACCAAAATCAAAGATTCCGGATGCACGAGCAAACGATCTTACCACCACAACACTTACCTCTGCTTCTTCTCCCTGCTCTACATTCTGTAA
>Ga0257125_1000233_pt1 | contig 80218 bp, 107 predicted proteins | sample SI106_200metaG_FD_190183 | JGI IMG/M metagenome (GOLD analysis project Ga0257125, IMG submission 190183) | Marine microbial communities from Saanich Inlet, British Columbia, Canada - SI106_200 | ecosystem: Environmental > Aquatic > Marine > Inlet | place: Canada: British Columbia | collected... | reverse complement strand
TTGTAGGTCCCAGCGGATCGGGTCATGGCCACGTACAGCGTCTCGGTGGAATCAGCCGCATAGACCATTCCGCAGCCGTTGGCGGTGACGCCATTGAAGACGGCGGCGTGGCCTGTGAACCGAGCCGCTCCGAAGGGGTTGGCTCCGCCACCATCCCAGGGATCACCCACGGTCCCGCCATTTGCCACGAAGGCGTTGTATCCCGCTGCTCCGGCATCGGGCGCGAAGCCGACGTAGGTGTAGTCGGCAGCGCTGATGGTCTGGGTCGATCGGTTCGTGGGAGCCGCGGCGCTACCGATGGTGAACAGGACCCTGGCGTTCGCAACAGGAGAGCCGAGCGGTCCTCCGACGAGCAGGGACCGCTGGGCTCCTCCGGCCTGTGACAGCTCGTCCAGCACGCGCCAGGAGTTGCCGGTGCCCAGGATGGAGGCCTCCACCATGTCGATCCAGCTCTCGATGTCTGTGGGCGTGTCTGTGCTGTAGGTGTCGCCCCACGAGAACTCGAGCTCTGGTAGTGTGCTGGGGGTCTCGATTCCTCCGGCGGCGCTGATGGCTGCCATGAAGTTGCGGCTGGAGACGGGGCCGGATCCGGTCGGGACGTCGGTAGAGCTATGGTAAATGGTCATGTGGTGCTCCTGTCTACTAGTTGACCAACTCGAGCACGGCCATCCACATCACGCCCTGAGCGTCCAGGCCTGCGTTGTCGGAGACGAAGGACAGCTTGAAGCTGTCCAGGCCGACCATGGTCCTGTTCGCCACGGTGGCATGGAGGGGGACCGCGGTCCAGGTGTCGGCGACCAGTCCGGTCAGGTCGAAGGTGGCGGCGTTGAGGATGTTCTGGCTGTCGGAGAGGCGCTCTCCGGCCAGGGTGTAGACGCCGACGGTGGCCACCACGACGCTCTTGACGTACAGGCCCACCACCGCGTAGTTCAGCTCGAGCACGCCCTGGGCCTCGACGGTGTTGGCGCCAGAGACGGCGACCTCGCGGACGTCCCGCTGGCGCTCGCGGGCCGGGTCGGTGCCGCGGAAGACGATGTCCCAGTTGTTGGCCCCGTCCGACTGCAGGGAGAACACCGAGGGGACGATCCTCGGCGTGTAGCTGGTCAGGTCAGCGATGGTGTCGCCGCCCTGGGGCAAGACGCGGACGGCGTTGGTGATGCTGGTGGTGATGAAGGTGAAGATCTCGCCCGGAACGCTCGCCGCTGTCGGGAGCTGAGCGTCCACCAGGGCACCGGCTCCATTCAAGACATAGAGCCCGACTCCGTGATTGACCGGGCCGCTCGCGGCGAGGGTGGCCGTCGAGAGAATGGTCTGCCCGGCGATTCCCCGGCCGAAGCGGGTGATCTCCGCGACGTACTGCCCACGAGTGCCGACCCAGCGCGTGTTTCCGCCATTTCCGGTGGACAACACGAAGGTGTTGTCATCGGTGAAGGCCGCACCGAGGGTCAGGTAGCGGTAGGTGGTGTTGGTGGTGACGACGTAGCACTCGTCTCCATCGACAGCGTCGGTGTAGGCCTCCGCGGTGGCCACGTCCGGGAACTGCTTGATACCGACGACCAGGGCCCAGCTCTGGTTCCCATCCTGGTTGCGCCACTCGAGCCCTGTGGTATTGTCGACGTAGCGGGATCCGATGACGGAGGCGACCGCGCCGTTGGGGTCTCCGGCGCCAGCCTGGTAGCGCACGCCCTGGATGACGGCGTTGGTCGAGAAGGAGTTCACCGGCTGGCCGATGTACAGCCCACTGATGCCTGTCCAGCGCGTCGTGCCACCGTCGCCGGTGGTTGTGACATGGACGCCATCGGCGGCGTTGCCCGGGTTCGCTCGCCAGATATAGTAGGTCAGCAGGTTGGTGATGTAGGCCATCTGGCCTTCGACACCGCCCACGTAGGCCTGTGCACCGGCCGCGTCGGCGAAGATCTTGACCGGCTGCTGGATGGCCCAGACGGTGCCCCCGAGGCACTCGTAGGTCGCGCCGGCCGGGTCGATGCCGATATCTCCAGCGTCGCCTGTGATGGAACCGTCCGGGTCACCCGCGACAGGGTAGATGCTGCGGGTTCCTACGGTGACACGATCACGGTACGTTCTTCCAGACATAGAGACCTCCTGTCGGGGGAAAGGATACCTTGATTTTCATGCTGGTGCACATGCCGTCGTTGAGGAAGGGCCCAAAGAGGGATATGCTCGCATGTGACAGGAGTGAACTATGCCCATCAGCGACGAATACGGTGCCCTGATCGACGAAGACGTCCTCTACGGAGATCTTCTCGATCTCGACTTCGACGACCTCTCCGACGCCGAGACGGAAGAGCTGTTCGGGATGCTCGGAATCTTCAGGATGTTCCTCAACCTCGATCGCAGGATCGAGGACATCATGGAGACCTACGAGAAGCTGGAAGAGAGCGGCAAGGGTGAGTGGCGCATGAAGTCCCTGGCCAAGAACCTGTTCCGCAACGTCAAGAAGAAGATGAAGAAGGAGCCGGGCTGGGAGCCGGATGACGACATGATCGACGTGATGGAGATGGGGGGCGTCGACTTCGACACCTACATGGAAGAGCTCATAGCCAAGTACGATGCGGCCGAGTCCAAGAGCTCTTCTGCCTCCGAGGTCAAGGCTCTGAGGGCCGAGCTCGAGAAGCTCAAGGCGGCCAAGGTCAAGCAGGACGAGAAGGTCGCCGGGCTGTTCCCCGAGGTCTCATTGAGGGAGAGCCGGGATCCTACCGCAGTGGAGCTGATGCTCCGGCACCGCTACGGCCTGGTGCGATAGCTACGATCCTCTCGATCGATCAGGCTGCTACACACTCCAGCCGGCGGAAGGTCTCCCCGGCGATGCCTCCGCTACGGAAGCGCTCGGTGCGCATGAGCCTCGGGATTGGTTGGTCGTAGAGCTCCTCTACCCGCTTCACGAGAGCCTCGTCCGGGCCTTCCTCTTGGTGATAACGCCTGACTCGCTTACCGGCGCTGTCTCCGGTCACGATCCAGACTGGGACGTTCTCCTTGGCGGCCGCGTCCATGGTGACGTTCACCGCGGCCTCCAGCAGGCTGCAGGGTAGCTTGTACAGCCAGCGGTTGCCCTTCTGCTGCAAGGGCTGGACCTGGCGTACAGCGATGCCGCTCTGCAGGGAGGCGAGCGCCACGATGGCGACGGGGCGTCCCCGGAACCACAACAAGTGTGCGGTGTGGGCGTCGAGCCATGGGCGATAGCTGAAGCCCCAGGCTTCCCAGTCCTCCCGGTGATCGCAGTCCACACGGCCGCCGAGCTGGCCGTCCGAGAAGATCAGGGTGCTGCTCAGGTCCGGATGAACCGTGGAGAAGTCCATGCTCCCCAGCACGCGGCGATCCTCCATGAATCGCTCGTAGTCGCGGTCCCATGAGAACTGCCACAGGGAGAGGTGGAGGCTCTGCAGGACCCCGAGCCTGGGCACGAACTGCTCACGCTGCCACTTGATGCTCGAGGGACGAAAGGCATAGCTCAGTTGGCTGAAGAAGTGGGACTCGTACCAGGCTCGGATGATCAGCTCCTCGGGCAGGTGCTTGGCGAGCTCTTGGAAGCTCGCTTCGATGATCTGCTCGCGCCAGGGTCGCCGGCGGTGGCTGCCCCATTCGGAGAAGACCCGCTCCATCACCGCCTCCATGACGTCGTCGGAGGGGAACTCCGTCTCGGCCATGTTCGGGAGGATGACAGAGGGGTCGAGGCCGAGGGAGGGTCCGGCAGCGCCCATGTCAGCACCGCTCGGCGGTGGCGAAGTCGATGAGCTCTGCCAGAGCGATGTAGTCGTCCTCGACCAACGGTTCGCCGTTGCTGATCTCTTCGAGGCGCTCCTCGCCCAGGGCGCGGCCGTTGACCGCGGTGGGGTAGCGGCAGATACCGAAGCAATGGGCGGCGCTGATCCCGATGACCATCCCGATGAAGATGTGGCTGTCCTCGCTGGTGATGGCGCGAACGGCCTTCACGGTGCGGGCGACGAAGGGGGAGCGGACGACGAGAACATTGGACACGGGCATGGTGACCTCCTGTTTGGTGAACACACCTTATGCCACTCACAGTAGCAGGTCAAGCTTTTCTACCACAAATCCTCGATGTGCCCCTTGAGGTAGCGCCTCGCGCTCATCTTCTTGTCCTTGGACCCCTCGATGTGTCTCACCGCTCGGTTGTTCTGCATCTGGATGCTGAAGGCCTTGTCGCCGCGCATGCCGGAGCCCACCTGGTTCTTGCGGGTGTTGTTGTGGCTCTTCAGCGCCTCTTGGCGCCCCTGCTCGGCCAGCCTGGCCCGCAGCATGCCCAGGGCCAGCTCACGGTTCCTGTGCTGGCTGCGCTCGCTCTCGATGCGTATGGCTGTCCCTGTGGGCAGATGGGTCAGCTGCACCGCGGAGTCGGTGGTGTTGCGGTGCTGGCCACCGGCCCCGCTCCCTCTGCAGGTCTTGTACTCCAGATCCTTGCGATCGATGTGCAGCTGTCGCTCTGTGGGCTCGGGGAGCACGGCCACGGTCACCGTACTGCTGTGCCTCTTGCCGCGCTTCTCGCCTGGTGGGACGCGCTGCCAACGATGGCCTCCAGCCTCCTTGGAGAGTAGCTCGGCACCCTTCCCGGTGACGCGCACGGAGACGAACCCGGTCCTCTGCTCGATGAGGTCCAGGCTAAAGCCGCCTCCGATCGCAGAAGCGCTGGTAGACCTTCAGCTGTTCGATGACGAGCAGCTTGCTGTCGTTGCCGCCCTCAGCGGCTCTGATCTCGATGAACATGACGAGCTCCTCACGGACGGGTGCCCGTGTGGTGGGTGAGCCGATCCTCTGGATCGGCCGATGAATGGCTACAGCAGGTCGCGCAGCCGGAGAAACGAGAGCCACAGGGCTCCCGTGATGGACATGCGTCTCCAGGCGACACGGCCCGGCTCGGTGCAGCGGATGCTCATCGTCCGTACCGTGCGTCGATGATGGCCAGCGCCTCTTCGTAGGCGACTCGACTCTCGTCGAGGGTTCCGTTGACGATGGTCATGAACAGCCCGCAGAGGCGGCTGTTCTTGTTCTGTTCGTCCAGCGGTGAGCGGTCAGCGGTCAGCGGTGAGCGACGAGCCTGATGCTCGTGTCCTGGCGGGTTCGCCGATCCGGACGCACTTGGCGCTACGCCCGGATCGACCGGAGGATGGCTCGGTGAGGTGTAGCAGCACCTCTCCGCCGCCCCGTCTGGGACGTCGCTTCCAGTCAGCTGCCTCTGGATGCCACCGTTCATTCACCCGCCTGCTCTGTCCTCTACCCATGTTCTGGGCATAATGGATGACCATTTCCCGGACGCATCAGGATTAGGACAGGTCTTTTCAAAGGAGGCTGCGCCCGGTCTCTACCACGACGACCAGCTCTCGCCGGACCGTACTCGAAGTGTAACACACGCCACCACGGGTGGCAACAGGGCGGGGTTCGCCGATCCGGGCGCATGTAGGACTACGCCCGGATCGACCGGAGGATGGCTCGGAGAAGCGTTGCAGCGCCCCTCCGTCGCCCCATCTGGGACGTCGCTTCCAGTCAGCTGCCTCTGGATGCCACCGTTCATTCACCCGCCTGTTCAGTCCTTGTAATGCACTGGTGTCTGACCACCCCGGGAGCGTCAGGCTTAGGACAGGTCTTCTACTGGAGGCCACTCCCGGTCTCACAATCCGCCCACGCGGTACCGATAGTATAACCCGCTCCACTGTGCGTGGCAATCAGTCCCAGAGCCCTTCGGCCCAGGACTTGCTGGCGCGGACGCAGTGGGAAGTCAGTCCCTCCGCCCCTCCCAACACGACGGCCGCCAGGCGGCCACCGAAGACGCAGCCCAGGTCCATCCCGATGGTGGACCCGTCGACACGTGGCCCCTTGTCCTTCTTCCAGGGCTGATGACCGTAGTAGACCGTCCCGAAGCGCCCATCGTACAGGGATGTCCAGAACGGGTCCTTCTCGGTCTCCTTGCCCAACGCGAGGAACTCACCGCGGTGGCGGTGAACGACCTGGATGAGCTCGTGGCCCGTGCACCTGGCGGCCAGCTGGGCGAGGAAGTCCCGCTGCAGCAGCTCGTCGATCATCTCGGGAGTGAGCCCGAAGCCGTCGTACTCGAGCCGGAGCTGGACCTTGGACGCCGGGGTGCCTCGGATGTGTCGGATGCGGAGCACCTGCAGTAGACGGCTGTACTCGCCCTTGCTCATGGCCTCGATCTCTTCGTGGGTCGGGATGCTGTCCAGCTCCGTAGGGATGCCGGCATGGACGACGACGCCTCCTGGGACCTGGACGAAGAGCTCGGCGCTGTCGAGCCAGGCCCGATCCAGCTCATCGAGCTCCTGCTCGAGCTCCATCATCTCCCGGGCTCCCTTGAGCTTCATGGCCTTCTTCTCGCCACGCTGCTGTAGCACCTCTCGGAACCTGGCCTGCTTCTCCTCGTGGTTTCCCATGACGAGCTCGGCCCCCAGGCGGTGCAGTGTGCGGACGCAGGCGCTCTGCATGGGACCCTTGTGGATGACGTCTCCAGTCAACACCAGCCGGTCGGAGCCCTGCTGGTAGCCGGTCAGCTCGATGAGCTCGAGCAGCTCGTCGTACATGCCGTGCACGTCGCCGATGATGATGGTCCTGGACATGGGTGTCTCCTTCTGTGGCTCAATGGACGCACTTCGCTGTTCCGTTCGGACAGTTCTGCTTGGTGTTGTTCTCTTGGTCCGCAGGCTCGAAGCCCCGCAGCAGCTTCAGGCCATTCTCGCTCGTTCTTCCTTCCCGAACCGCTCTGTCGAGCGTCAGCTCGTAGAGGCTTCGATAGTTAATCAAGGACGCTCTGACGGGCCTGAGAATGGATAGAAAGGCGAGGAGTATTTGCACGGAGAAGGGCTCGGCCCCATCTGCGGTGACGCGCTGTACCACCTCGTCGATCCACGGCCACTGCTTGGCCTCGTGACCGGCGAACATGGCGTCGTCCATGGTGTCGAACACCAGGTCGATGGCTGCGTCGTAGGTGACTTCCTCGTCCAGCTCGTGGAGCCGGAGTAGGAAGCTCTCGATATCAACGTGCTCGCTCATGACCGTCTCTACGTCGTGTTGTTCTCGATCTCGTCGTCCATGTCGATCTCGTCGTCCGAGTCGATCTCGGTATCCCAGTCGCTGTCCTCGTCTTCGTCCCACTCTTCGTCGAGCCGGGCGCAGGTGGGGAGCTCTTCGACCCAGGCATAGAAATCATCTTCGCTGCAGGGGGTACTCATGGTGTGCCGGCCGCCGTCGCCGTCGATGGCGACGATCTCGAGCCCCTCGATGCGTAGATCGCTGATGCAGGCTGCCTTGTTGCTCTCCCACCATTCGCACAGAATGGCGGAGAGGGTCTCCTCGTCGGACTCACAGCCGGAGTTGTCCCATCCGCCAGGGATGTCGTCTCCGAGGGCTTCTCTGGGGGTGAGGAACATCATGATGGTCTCCTACAGGTCGTCGGCCCATGCGCGGTAGTCGCTGCAGTCGGCCTTGTCGGGACAGCTCGGACAGTTCTCGTGGGGCCCTTCGGAATCGTCGATGGTCTGGTTCTCGCGCTCGGTTCCGCAGCTCGGGTCGTGATCGCCGTCCTCGAGCTCGGAGGACGAGGTGACGTCCATGCCGCCCATGTAGAGGTAGGGGTAGAGCTTGACCGGGCCGGTGATGCCCAGCAGCGCAGCGTAGCTCGAGATGCGGGAACAGTGCCCGGCGATGTCGTTGAGATCGATGCCTTCGCAGGCGGAGGAGAAGTCGGCGTCGAAGTCGTCCAGGCGGGCCACCACCATCCCGAAGATGGTGCGGGTCGCCATCTCGGGGGCGCCCCGGGTCAGCTCGCCGCGAGCGACGCCGGGCATGATGTTCAGGGGACGGGTGCCATCGATGAGGCCTCCGACGATGGGCGCGTCACCGTCGTGGAGCAGCTCTTCGATCACGCTGTCGGGGCTCATATCGAGGCTCTGGGCCAGGTCGTGGATATTTCTGATCCAGTCATGCTTCTCGACGGGCTGGTAGGGCTGGCCGGTCATGTCGCAGAAGAGGGCTTCGGAGCCGTCCTCGCGGAGCCGACCGCCCTGGGTCTGCCAGACCGTCTCGGTGTCTGTGCGGAGGGAGTCGAGAGAGAAAGCGATGCCGAGCATCAGGCCGGAGTGAACGCGAATCATGGTGTTCTCCTGTCTTTGTTGTGCCTACGGTAAGGCGAGAGGGCTGGGAGGGGTGGAGCCGTGTTGGAGGGCGAAGGCCGTACAAGCGGCGTGTGCCGCAGCGACGAGCCTGCTCCTCCAGCCACGGCTGGTAAACTCTCCATACTGGACGCTGTCCGCCGATCCGGGACCGAAGCTGGGCCCCACCAGCTGGACATGACGTCTCCAGTAGACGGACACGCCTCCACAGCCAGGGTCGTGGCAGCCCGTATCGGCTTTGACCTTCTTCTCGATCTCGGAGGCGTTGTCGGGGATCATGACGATGGAGTGTTCGTAGCCGGATCCGCACATCCGTCCCGAGCGAGTCTTCCAGCCGCTTCCTTCCAGCATGCGCTGCAGGTCGGCTTCGGTCTCTTCGAGCTCTCGGCGGATGGATGCCACGACGTTCTCCTGTTCTGATGGAGCTACTCTATGCTACTGCTGGTAGCAGGTCAAGCGACTTTTCAGAAGTCGTCGTCTTCGTCGTCGAAGCTCCACGCCTCCAGCGCCTTCTCCATCATCTCGGCCTTCTTCTGGGCAGAGACGCCCGTGATCTCCCACTCGATCAGGGTGCGGATGGTCTGGATCAGCTCACCCTTCCTGTCGACGCTGCCGACCATGGCCTTCATGGTGTCCAGGTCGATGTCGAGCTCGTCTGCGAGGGTTCTGGGCACAGCGTCCCCCATCTCCCAGTCGATAAGGGTTCGGACGGTGCGCACCAGGTCGCGCAGGCGCCACAGCTCGTCGGTGGGGCAGCCTGGGCGGCACGGTCCTCCAGCGGTGGTGCCGCAGCCTTCGCAGCGGATGGGTCCCATGCTCATTTGTCACCTTCCATGGTGGGTGTTCACCATGTAGAAGGCAATGATCGGCCCATTCTCGTGGAATCGTTACAGCTGGTGACATTTCACCAGGTCGCCCGCGGTCTCTCAGAAATCGTCCCCACACAGACCGGAGATGTCCGATCTGGCCCTCTCGAGCTTGGGCGGAGACGGCTCGTCCCGGACTATCTCGACGGCGATCTCTCTGGTTCGCCCCAAGACCTCGACCGCCACGTCCATGTCCTTGGTCTGGGAGAACAGAGGGATCTTGCTGACCCCGAAGCGCTCCTTCAGGACTGTGCACTCGGCTCTGCGGACCAGCTCATGGACGGTGTCTCTGCTGAGGTCCGGCCGCTGCAGTCTGCAGCGCATGACCAGCGCCATGTGGTAGGCGGACTCGAGCCCGTCCACGTTCCTCGCCCAGCCATCAGGAGAGTTCACCATGCCGGTCAGGGAGTTGTCGAGATCGAAAGACACGGAATGGAGGAACGACTGTAGCCGGGTCAGCTCGCACACACGGCACTCCGGCCCGGGTCCGATGATGATCGCGCTGCAGTCCTCGCACCGTGTTTCTTCGTGGCTCATGGCGATTTCTCGTTTCTTCGGGTTTTGTGGCGAACTATCCCTGGAGCATCACTCAGCTGTCAGGAAGGCTCCCAGCGCCCGGGCGGTGCTCAGGGCCGCCAGCGCGAAGTCGTCTGACCCCTGTGCCCAGCTGGTGATGACGATGTCGATGTAGCCGTTCGAGCCGGCCTCGAAGTCTTGTCTGTTGTCCACCAGCGCCTCGAAGCGGAGATGATCATCCCTGACGAGCTCTACGCACAGCAGGTACTGTCCCGGATCGGATCCTCGCTCGATCCCGGTGGACTCGTACACGAGCTCTGCGAACAGCGCCGCGATGGGCTCGAGGGTCGGATCGTTCTCCGTTGGGCTGTGGCTCATGGTTCCTCTCCTGTGCAGTGCAGCTCTGCGGCTTTCCAGGCGCTCAGCACGCCATCGACGGTCCGGGGGAAGCTGGGCTCATCCACGGTGCCCTTGCCGTAGCGAGAGCAGCTCACCGTCACCTCTCCATCGACGACGCCCCACTCGAGGGTCGCCCATCGGTCCGCGCCTTTATTGGCAGGCCAGGGGACACGGAAGTAGGCCGGGTTCGGGTCGCCCTTGATATGGGTCATGTTCCAGGAGGGGTACAGCCAGCCGCACTTCAGCTCCGTCTCCGTGTCGACGCACACCTCCTCGAGAGCACAGAACAGCTCGCTGTCGTCCTGCCAGGCGCGATGTCGGTCCTTGCGGTCCTGTTCTGACTTCTCCCAGGCGATCTCCTTGGCGACGGTGTCCTCCGAGCGCCACTGATCCACCAGGATCAGCTCGGTGCCGTCTCTCTTCAGGGTGACCCTGGCGTTGACGACCCTCTCCCACTGATCCGGAGCGTCCTCGTGATCGGGGTTCTCCCTATAGAAGACCCTGAAAGCTTCTTTCACCGAAGCCATCGTGGTGCTCTCGTCATCTCCGCGCTCATGGGCGGCGATGGTCATCTCGCCGTGCATCTTCTGGACGTCCCAGCTGATGTCGCTGCTACTCTTGCCATCGGAGATGCGCCTGTACTCGAAGTTCTCGATCACGAAGTTGCCATCCTCCATGCGAACCTCACAGCTGTTCGGATCGTCATCGAAGGGGTGCTCGAGCTTGGGCCACTCGAGCAGCGGCCAGCCCTGTTCGGGGTCGCTGACGTCGTACAGGCGTAGCTGGTAGGGGCAGGCCCAGTAGCAGCCGTCCACCAGCAACGTGACGCCGTCCTCGAGCAGCAGCATGCTCACCCAGCAGAAGCCATGACCGTCGTAGGCCTCATCGGGGATCTTCGAGATCGTCTCTCCGGTCGAGGTCTGGACGAAGGTCTGGCCCTGGTAGTCGTCTCCGCACACCAGCCAGTCGTGACCGTCGATGTGGTCCTCCATCCACAGGTATGGGAAGGAGCCATAGTTGCGCTTGATATCGGCGATACGGTGGCCTTCGAGGGTGGTGAACAGCTGCCCGCGGCTGTAGCTCCAGCTCCCCTCTATGCAGTGCTCGGTTACCAACAACCGGCGGCGTCCCGAGGGGGAGATCTCTTCGTGTCGGTGCTTCACCTCGGTGGCCTTGGCGAACTGCTCGTCGATGCCGCGGCGCTGCACCAGGTAGCGATCGTGCTCGGGCAGCGCCAGGAAGGTCACACGGAGCATGGTCCGCTGTTCCTGGTCGAGCTCCCGGTGGGTCCCCAGCTTCTCTCTGTGCGCGATCCAGTCCGCAGCGCTGCGGATGCGGGGCCGTCTGCCCATGGCTTCGTCGACGATCATTTTCAAAAATCCCATGAGGTTCTCACTGTGGTGTGTAGACGGTGAAGCGGAAGCGCGTCCCGCACTTGCCGCAGCGGGTGACGAAGTCGGCCTCTGGCTGTTTGTACTCGCAGCCTTGCCAGCGCCACTCACTCTGTAGATGCTCGGTCAAGGGCGAACACAGCGCGGCGAAGACACGGTCGCAGCCCGGGCAGATGATCTTCACCTTGCGCTTGTCGTAGCGATCGGTGTCGACGTTGAAGGCGTCCTCGTCGTCGAACTTGCCGCCGTACAGGGACCCATCGGAGTGTCGAGGGACGCCGCTCATCGGGGTTCCGGGCTCCCGAAGTGGCTCACCATCGCCTTGATGTCGCACACGTAGACGTACAGCCGGTCCCAGCGGCCCCGGGTCCCAGCGCACAGATCCCAGGTGGCGCTCTTTTTGCCCCCGAACATGCTGTCCTCGTTGGTCTTCTCCGGCGTCTGCTCGACCAGATCGATGAAGGCGTCGTTGTAGTTGTAGCGTTCATGCCCGGTGACTCCCGGGTGGAACAGCACCACGAGCTGTCCGTCCGATCTCTTGACGAGGGCGGCGACGGTCATGGCCTCCTTGGTCGAGTCCCCCAGGGCCCATGCGGTATCTCCCGTAGTGTCCGCCTTCATGGGCATCGTCTGGCGCCGGCCCATCATGACGAAGATGTCGACCACGTCTGCTCCGTTGGGGGGTTGCAGATCTCGGACGAGCTCTTTGGACAGGCTGGTGATCATGGTGCCCTCCTTGTGACGAATAGAGGGTATCACTCTCTACTGACGGTAGCAAGTGGTAACCACCCGGTATCGCTATCACCTGGTCTGGATCCAGACCCTCGCGCTGTCGAAGGTCGCCCTCATCGGGGGACCGAACCTGGATCTCACCCTGCGCAGTGCCTCTGTGTGCTCGAGTCCCCGGTCCCTGAGTAGCATGTAAGCCACCGAGACCGATCGTGAGCGGCCCTCGGCGCAGTGGATGAGGACAGGCCCCTGCGCCTCCCTGGCGGCTTTCAGGGAGCTCTCGAGGGTCTCTGTGGGGACAGCCTCCCCGTCTCTGAACGGCATGTGCAGGGCCACCCTCACGTTGTCGTAGACCGGGTCGTCCTGGCCGGTCAGGTCGATGATCGTGTCGAAGCCGGACCACAGTGGAGAGAGGTGTCCTCCCACGAACAGGCCGTCATCGACCTCGCGCAGGTTCCATAGTGGAGAGCCGGACAGCTGGCCTTCCAGAAAGTCCAGCTTCAGATCTGGAAACGCTCTCTCTTCCATCGACTATTCCTCAGGCTATGAGCGATCTCACTGTAGACGTGCGAGGGTCGCGACCAGCCAGACGATCGCGGTGAGCATGAACGCACAGGTGATGGACGCACTGATCCAGCGCTCTGTTCGCTCGCTTCTGGGCCAGCGGAACCTGTCGAGCTTTTTCATGAGTCCCATGCTCGTCTCCAGATCACGCCAAGAACAGGCTGGCGAACGCCCCGAACGGGAACTTCATCCCACCAGATAGCGTCGCCCCCTCGAAGGTAGATCCGCCATCCTTCATGATTCTACCCATCTCTCCCTCGACGATGGCGCGTACCAGCCAGCTCGTTCCGCCATCGGGCGCGACGTGGATGTGGAGGCTGTGATCCGCCGAGCTGTAGCGCACATCGAGGCTCGTACCGCTACCGAGTGGTGGGACGATCTCGACCTTCACGGCCCCATGGCGCATGGGCTTTTCCAGGTAGACGCCCTGCTGCTTTCCGATGCTCAGCATGACCATCAGCTGCTCGTCGGTAGTCTCACGCATGTTCACTCCTTTGTAGCCCGGTGGTCTTCGGCTATCTCTGCCTTCTTTTCGACACCTTCGGTCTTCATGATGGCCAGCGACAATGTTCCGATGGCCATGAGGATGACGATCGCGCCAATGAGATTGTTCTGCCATGGTTTCATCATTCGTATCCCTGCTTGTGTTTCCCGAAGGGGCTGTCAGCTGTTTGCTGTAGGCTGTTGGCTGCTCGCGAAGCGAGCTATCAGCTGCACCCGCTCGTCCCACCGCAGTTGGGGCAGCGGTGGCAGCTGCCAGAGCGCTCCATGAGGGTTCCGCAGGTCTTGCACACCTCGCCGTCCGGCTCCATGCGTCCTCTGGGCTTGGGCGGAGCCACCGGAGCTCCGGCCGCCACGGCGTCGAAGGCCTCGATCGCGCTGGAGGGATTGTTCATCTTGGGGAAGGATCCATCGGGGATGCCTTCGCCGTCGACGAAGCGAAGCCTCATCCAGCGGAACAGGTAGTCGGTGATGGACTTGGCGAAGCGCAGCCTGGAGTCGGAGTGGGCGGTCAAACCGGAGGGGTCGAAGCGGGTGTGCTCGAACTTCTCGCAGAGCACCTCGAGCGGAACTCCGTACTGCAGCGCGATGCTGACCGCGGTTGTGAATACGTTCATCAGCCCCGAGATGACGGTGCCTTCCTTGGAGATCGTCACGAAGATCTCACCAGGTCGGCCGTCCGGGAACAGGCCCACTGTGACGTAGCCCTCGTGCTCGCCGATGCGGAACTTGTGGGTCACCGACAGGCGCTCCTCGGGCATGTGCTTGCGCACCAGCTTGCGGATCTCCTCGGTGCTGTCGGGCATCATGGACAGCTCGTGGGTGGCCGTTTGGCGCTCGGTCTTGCTGGTGGTCAGTGGCTGGGAGGCCTTGCAGCCGTTGCGGTACACCGCGATGGCTTTCAGGCCGAGCTTCCAGCCCATCTTCCACAGCTCGGCGATATCCTCGGGCGTGGCGGAGGAGGGCAGGTTGACGGTCTTGGAGATGGCACCGGAGAGGAAGGGCTGCACCGCGCCCATCATGCGGATGTGACCTTCTGGCTCGATGTAGCGGCCCCCTTCCCAGGTCTGGGCGGAGCAGTCGAAGACGGGCAGGTGTTCGGGCTTCAGGCCCTTCACGTCCTCGATAGGGGTCCCCTCCTGCAGCTCGGTGAGGATCTCTTCGGCTGCATCGTAGCTGTAGCCCAGTATGGCAAGGGCCTGGGGAACCAGGCGGTTGACCGTGGTGACCGTTCCTCCTCCCACCAGCTTCTTGTACTTGGTCAGGGCGAACTCCGGCTCTACGCCGGTGGTGTCGCAGTCCATCATCATGCCGACGGTCCCGGTGGGAGCGAGTAGGCTGACCTGGGCGTTGCGGAAGCCGTGCTCACGGCCGAGCTCCAGCGCATCGACCCAGGCTTCTCCGCCGAAACCGATGACCCTCTTCAGCATCGACGCCAGGTTCGGGTTCATGCCCGACGCGGTCGCGCTCTCGAAGCGGATGGCCAGTTCGTGGCCGGACTCCATGTGCCGCTCGATCACGCCGAGCATGCCTTCGCGGTTGGCCTCCCAGTGACGGAAGGGTCCCACCGCCTGGGCCAGCTGAGCCGAGGTGCGGTAGGCCACCGCGGTCATCAGGGAGGTGATGGCGGCAGCCACCAGGCGACCCTCTTCGGAGTCGTAGGGGAGCCCCAGGCTCATCAGCAGGCCGCCGAGGTTGGCGTATCCCAGACCCAGGGGCCTGTAGTCCCATGCGTTCTTCTCGATGAGGTCCGTTGGGTAGGAGGCGTGGTTCACCATCGCGTCTTGGGCGATGATGGTGCGCTGGGCGGCTGCCTGGAAGCCGACGATGTCGAAGATGGGCTTTGGGCCTGTGATGCAGAGGAACTTCAGCAGGTTGAGCGAAGCCAGGTTGCAGGCCGAGCCGTCGACGAACATGAACTCGCTGCACGGGTTGGATCCATGGATCCGGCTGGTGTCGATGCAGGTGTGCATCCCGTTGATGCTGTCGTCGAACTGGATCCCCGGATCCCCACAGGTCCAGGCGGCCGTCGCCATCTGTTGGTACAGCCACTCGGCCCTGTAGGTGGTGGCGTCGTGCCCTCCGACCACGGTCTTGGTGGTCCAGTCCTCGTCACGCTCGACAGCCTCCATGAAGGCGTCGGTGACGCGCACGGAGTGGTTGGCGTTCTGGAAGCGCACCGAAGCGTAGGCTCCGTCCGGATCGTCGAAGTCAGCGGGGAATCCCGCCTCCACCAGCGCGTGGGCCTTCTCCTCTTCCTTGGCCTTGCACGTCACGAACGCGACGATGTCGGGATGGTCTATGTTCAGAATAGCCATCTTGGCGGCGCGCCGGGTCTGGCCTCCGCTCTTGATGACGCCAGCGAAGGCGTCGAAGCCCTCCATGAAGCTGACCGGGCCCGACGCGGTGCCTCCTCCGGTCAGGGTCTCTCCGGAGCTGCGGAGGCTCGAGAAGTTGGTGCCGGTGCCTGATCCCCACTTGAAGATCATGCCCTCGGTCCGGCTCAGGCCCAAGATGCTCTCCATGGAGTCTTCTACCGGGTTGATGAAGCAGGCCGAGCACTGAGGGGGCTCTCGCACGCCGACGTTGAACCACACCGGGCTGTTGAAGGCCATCTTCTGGTTGGCGCACAGCCAGTACAGCTCGCGCTCGAAGTGCATCGCTGCAGCCTCTTCCAGCAGATTGTCCAGCACGGTCCACGTTGCGATTCTCGAGGCGACCCGGCTGATCAGTCCAGCCATGGACCGTTCACGGTCGGGCTCTCCCTCGTTGCCGTGGAAGTAGCGTGACGCGGCGATGTTGACCGCGGTGTCGGACCAGTGTTCGGGCGCCTCGATGCCCTCGAGGTGGTAGACGACCTCCCCGTTGGGTCTCTCGATGTGCGCCGTGCGCTCTGTCCAGTGGATCGATTCCCTGGGGTGCACCTTGGTGACGGGGATGGTCGGAGTGATCTCGAGTTTCAGAGGACGCTTCTTGCCGGACATGGACGCTCCGTGTGGGCGCAGGTCCGGCAAGACGGATGGGACCCCCTGCCCCAGCCAGCCTCCTCGAACGTGCACTTCTTGTCGATAACACTCTCTACGGACAGTGGCAATAGTTTCAGCGTTCGGGTCTCGAGTGCGGCCACTCTGGGTCGCCGAAGAAGCAACTCTGGCCCCTGTACCAGCGCCATCCAGGGTCAGGGCGTGTTCGCTCGGGAAGCTGGTTCGAGGCCCCGCAGCTCTCCGGCTCGTCGATGCCGAGGGCGTCACCGAGGCAGCTCGCCTCTTCCATGCGATCCAGGCGTGTGCGGGGGGCTGGAGGTTTGTCCTTGTACGTCACGTAGCGCATGCTCCTCGGATCCTTCGGTATCACAGCGCTCCAGTTATGTCTCATGGATTGCTCCGTGCGCGGATCGTGGCGAGCACTTCGGCGAGCCAGGACCCGTCCGCCACCATCTCTTCCCAGGTCTTGATCTCCGGGACCCCTGGATATCGAGCACGCCATCTCTCGTGATCGAGCCTCGTCGTCTCGGTCGCGCTGATGACGAGGGCCGGGTCGGTGGCCTCGAGCTCCTCGAGTCGCTTGGTTCTTTGCTCGTGCGGCCTCACGGCTCACCTTCCCCTGTTCGGGTCGTGGCCCGACTCGAGGGTGGCGATGTGCTTCTGCCAGCTCGCCGGAAGAGCGTCGAAGGAGAACTCGATCAGCTTGCTGCAGGCCGGACAGCGCAGCGCACCGCAGATGTTGCCCATCCCTGATGGCTCGATCCAGTCCTCCACACAGAAGGCGACCGTCGAATCGCAGTGGCGGCAGTTCAGGTTCATCTCGGTGAGCTTGTCACCCCCTCGCTTGATGATGCGCGCCATGGCTCAGATCTCCTCGAACATCGGTCGGATGCGGACGGTGTGGTCGTCTCCCAGCGTCTCGCGCAGGTCGGCCGCCAGGGAATCCACCACAGCCTCCGACAGGGGGATGACGATGGCATGTGCGGCGCCGCCGATCTCGATGCAGCGGGTGACGGTCCGGGTGGCGCCGGCGAGCTCGACGAGCAGGCCGCGGACGCTCCCGGTTCCGAACAGGAGCTTCTCCCCGGTGGGGAGCTCCATGAACTCGATGGTGTGGTCGGGGTTCTGTTCTGTCATGGTTTCTCCAGCTCGTGGACGAGCCGCCAGCCTTCTCGGCGGCACTTGGTGGTGACGTGGACCAGGTCTCTCTCTGCGAGCCTGTTGGCAGCGTACAGGGCCTTGCGTTCGGTGACGCGGTTGTTGGCGGCGAAGTCTTCGAGCACGATGCCCCCTCTCGAGGCACGCACGCAACGCAGCATCAGGGAATCGAGCTCGTCGTTGGTCATGAGGGCAGTCTCCGGCGCAGCTCACTGATGGGGAAGGTGCTCCCTCCGGAGAAACCCAAATCCTTTCGGTAGTTCGCCGTCGAGGCATCCCATAGCTGGCCACCGAGCCAGTGGTCACAGGCCTCGTTCAGCCGGCTCATGGATCTACAGGGACCCGGCTCTTCCCAGCAGAAGGATCGGGTGTTGGTCACCCCGCCCTGGAAGAGCAGGATGTGTTCCTCGTGGATGAACATGCGCCAGCCGGGGCCATCCCTCTCGGCGGCCCGGATGGCCTCGGCCACAGGGTCACCGTCCTCGGCGCGCTCCATGACGTAGCTCTCGAGGTAGCTCAGTGCGGTGGGGGTCAGGCGTACCTTGACTCGGCCGTGTCTCGCTGGCTCGAGGATCCACCGTGGGGTCCTTCGGCGCCCGTTCCGGTACGAGTAGACAGGCTGTGCGCCGTCTTCCTGCTTGTTCAACCACTCGCAGATGGCACCATCGGTGTACGCGCTGCAGCTCCATGAGACCTTGTCCGGTATGGCCCAGCTGACGTCCTGGCCGAAGGCTTGCTCGAAGATGGTGGCCATGGCCACGTGGAAGGGATTGCCGTGTACGATGCGACAGCGCCCGGTGCCTTTGGGTGAGGTGCCCGGGATCAGGTGGCCCAGCTCGTGCACGAGGGTATAGCGCACCTCGGCCCGGGTCACATTTTGGGCCAGGGTCATGGTGATGCGGTCACGGAAACCATAGGCGCGAGCTGGGGTGTAGGACTCGTCCGGGTTTGTTCTGACCCTCACGATCAGGGTGGGGTATTGGCCGCGGGTCCACTGGCGGGTCTGGGTGAGCTCGCTCGAATCGACGATGCGTTTCAGCTCGGCATGAGTCCAGGCGAGTGCTTCTCTGCGCGCCGCGGCGTGGGAGCGGGCCATGGCTCACGCCTCCTCGAACTCGGGACAGTGCTCACGGAGGAATCCCGGGCAGCTCGAGATGCTCGAGCATGGTGCCTGGCCATCGTCCGACATGCAGCCACCCTCGGCGGCCATCTTTCGGATCCACATCTCTCCGATGATGTTGTCGGGATCGGACAGCATGTGGATCATGGCGTATCCGGTGCGGTGCTCGACCTTGCTGTGTCTGTTGGGGCGTTCGAGGCCATCGACCCGCTGGTCTTCGAGGTGTTGCCACAGCAGGGCCAGCTTGGTGGCCTCGGCTCTGGTGTGTGGGTGGTTCAGGACGCGCTTGTTGACAGCCATGTCTACCTCTTCAGCTCGTAGTTGGGGATGACGAACTTCTTCTCCCCCCAGTCCCAGTATTCGCTCCAGTCGTCGACATGGTCGTTGAGCCACTTGCCGGCGCCCTTGGGGCCGCCCTTGTGCCTGTCCGGGTCGTGTCCCGGTTTGTCGAAGACCCATCCCTTGTCCATGGACCCGTTGTTGCAGCGGGGGCAGCTGGCGCCATCGGTCACGGCGTAGCTGTTGCTCGAGGCCATGACCACGTAGCCGCACTGGTAGCAGATGAAGGCGTTGCAGGGTGGGCGGGACTCACTCACCGGGCACCTCGATCTTGGCGGCCAGGTGAGCCTCGAGCTGTTCCATGGTCACCTCGTGGCTGGTGATGCCCGGGCCGCGGTGCGTCGCGGGCCAGGTCGCGTACAGAGCGTGAGTCTCGATGCCGTCGAGGGCCAGCTCGATGGCGTCCGGGTGGAATCCGCCCCTCACGAGCTGCTCCGAGAGCTCCGCCCTGCGAGAGACCATGTAGCTGGCGATCTCGGTCTCGAGCTCTTCTCGCATGTTCTCGAGACGTTCGGCGATCTTCAGCTGGCGCTCGATGGGATCGGCGACGGTTCGGATGATGTGCCGCCGGGCCTGTCTGGCGTGGTTCAGCAGATCCTTGCTGGCGATATCCTCTCGTGATTCTTTGATACGTTCCTCGATGAGCTTCCGAACCGTCTGGTTCATCACCGGAATGGGGAGCAGCTCACCGAGCCGCTCTGCGGTCCAGATAAGGGACGGACGCTCGAAGCTCGCGGCAACGTACATGCACCAGCTCAACTCTACGCTGTCGCATCCATAGGCGTGCTCGGAGGCCCAGAACCAGACCCTCATTGATTCGGCACCGGCGTCTTCTCCGATGATCTCGATGGCTGACTCGAGGATCTGCTCACGAAGCTCTGCCGAGGCGCAGCGGCTGATGTGGAGAGTCCTGTCGCAGCCCGTGGCGACGTTGGACTCGTCTTCATCGAGCCTGACGGAGAAGTGAGCCGTTGCGGTGAGCTGGTACTTCTTGTTGCGGCGATCATCGGTGCGGCTCTGAATGGACCAGCCAGTGGGGTCGGTGATGTTCATGGTGGGTCTCCTGTCCAGGTGTTTCCAGAAACATAACACCTGCCACTAACGGTAGCAAGAAGTTGCTCATTAAAAACGTGCCCTTCGATCGTGAGGATCGGCTGGTCATTCGCATCCTCTTGCGCTATGCTCTCATGGCGCCCCAGCTGGTTCGAAACGTCCACGACATCGTGCTGGACGGGACGTGCGATGTATCTGGAGGTGCATGTGAGCCATGGAATCGACGGGGGCGCCCCGCACCGGGGACAGCCATCCCATTCTCTCGTCCCCTCGACCTCCCCACTCGCTGGTCTCTCTCCGAAGAATCAGCGCAGGCTGTCCAGTGCGCTCATAGGCGTCTATGCCGTGCTGGTCTCCGAGATGCAGCTGTTCGGCACTGCCCACTGGGAGGCCTCGGGCCCTGCCTACTACGCCGACCATGAGCTGTTCGGGGACCTGTACGAGGCCTCCCAGCAGGAGCTGGACGGCACCATCGAGCGCATCACGGCGTACGTCGGGCCCGGCTTCGTGATGGGCCAGGAGGCTGGTCGACTGGTCCCCCAGTGGTTCGAGCGCTGGCGGTTGGCCGGTAGCGGCAGCTGGATCAGGGCCGCGCTGGTGGCCGAGCAAGACCTTCGTCGAGAGATCGGAAAGGCCGTAACGGCGCTGCGGGCGGCGGGACCGTCCGCCGGCGGCATGGAGTCTTGGTTGCAGGGTCTGCTGGAGAATCACGACCTGGTGCTCTTCCACTTGCAGCAGCGCTCGGCACCAGCGTAGCCGAACCGATCCTCGGGATCGATCCTCATACACGCATCAGCGCCAGCCCCGTTCCTCACGAGGCTGGCCCGCTGGATGACAATGTACTCCACTGGTGGTGGCAAGAAGCTTCATGCATTTACTACTACTCTCCCGCTACGAGACTATTCCATCCCGCCATGATTTTCATGAGGCCGGCACGATGGCTGTTTCCGCAGAGCGGTGAGCGGTGAGCGGTGAGCGGACAGCGGCTCGCCGAAGGTGAGCGTATGAGGTATCCTCCTCATTGACAGGAGGTTCATCATGGTAGGTATGCTCGTGGCTCTCGAGCTCGGCACGCTTGGGCTCGCCCTGGCGTACGATATCCTCGTGGACGGGGACGGCCCGGACGAGTCCTATGGCGACGCCGGTGGATTCGACGAAGAGGCACTGTGCGAAGCCTTCTTCACTCACACTTCCGATCCAGAGCAGGCGCACTCCTACGCCGCCGGTCGTTCACGCCGGGATCCGGAGTGGGTCAGAGAGTCTCGACGGCGCCGTGGTGCACCCTCACGTCCTCCAGAGATCCTCGAGGTGGACACTGCCCTGGTCTACGATCGCCGTCCGGGATCGGCGACCCTGATCGATGTGCGCCCTGTGCACGACTTCCGCGACGGGTTCATCACGGGGGCCATCAACATCCCCATCGACGATCTCCAGGGCTTCCTCGACAGCGGTGTGCCCCACTTCTCCTACGACAAGCCCATCATCGTGATCTGCGAGAAGGGCATCCGTTCTCTCTGTGGCGCTCAGCTGCTGGAAGAGGAGGGATACGACGCCATCTCGATGAGCGGTGGAATGCACGCCTGGCGCGGGAGAGGGTACCCGGTCCATCGCGCTGCCAACACGTAGGGTGACGCCATGATCGCATACCAGATCGTCGACTGCCTGGTGATGCGGCCTGGCGCCAGCTCCAAGCGCGGAGTCCTGAACGAGCTGACGGCGAGATCCGGGCAGCAGAAGGAGAGGGCCCGGGCCGGGACCCGAAGCCGGCACGGCTTTGCCCTGTCCCAGCTGACCTGGGTCGCCTCGGGCGTGGCGTTGACGGATCTGCTGCTGGCCATCAGCGACTCCAACGAGGGCTGGATCAACCGGGACCCTGGCGGTGAGCCGTCCAACCTCACCCCCGGCATGGACCTGTCCGTCTTGTATGGTCTGCGCGCTGACGAGCTGCAGATGCCATGGACGGTGTTGAGCGTGGTGCCAGCGCTGGGCGTCACACAGCGGTTCGACGCCTGGATTCCTTGGTTCGGGCGTGAGATCGACCGACTCATCGACCGCAGGATTCCCTGGGACGAGCACGGCCGGGACTGGCATCACCACGTCGATGTCGGCGTGCTGCACGCCGAGGTGCTCGATCTGCAGCGCCGCATGGCCCGAGCGTGGCCGTCGCTGAAGGACTGGGTGGCTGCGACGAGCGAGAACATCTACGACTACAGCTTCACCGGAGCCATGACCGCTTCGCGCCGCTGGCACGATGAGCTGTACGTGAGCGAGGATTGTGGCTGCCGCGTTCCTCCCGGCCGGACCGTGGCGGTGTGGGGTGACGGGGGCCGTATCGACAGGCTGGTGACCAAAAGAGGGCTGGAGCTCGAGGGCGTCAGCATGGCCCACTGTGTTGGCGGCTACTGGGCCAATGTCCGGGATGGCGAGAGTGCTATCTTCTCCTACCGTGGCCCAGACGGTGTGCCTCGGGTCACCATCGAGCTCGCCCTGTTGTTGAAGAAAGACTGGGATCGGCCTGGTCGAGGAGAATGGTCCAAGGCGCTCAAGGTCGTTCAGGTCCAGGGTCCTGGAGACTCTGTCGTCTCCGACAGGCTGGCCGCGGCCCGCATGCTGTGGTGGCTCGTGCGCGTGTTCGGGATGAGCTCCGGAGCTCACGTCCTGGAAGACCGGCTCGTCAACCCTGGTGGCGACAGCGATCACCACTTTCTCGAGACCGAGAGCGCGCTCATCGAGCGTGAGGTCGACGAGCTGAAGATCGGAATCGACCGAGAGTTGATGTCGAGGGACTACGACGGGATCAGAGAGGGGATCAGGATTCTCGAAGAGGATGGTGACGAGTCGGAGGAGTACGAGGAGTGGGAGGAGCTGAACGGTGACAATCCGGAGGATCTGAAGGAGAGCCTCGAGATGGATCTCATGGGGATGATCGAAGATGTCGAGGTGTTCTTCGACACCGTCCTGGAGCAGTTGGCTGATGTCCTCACAGATCTCGGGGCGGCCACCAGCCTGACAGGATCCGGTGAGCTGGTGGTCACGGATCCACGGCTCCCCGCCGAGTACACCTTTGGTTACGGATCGGACCCATTCAACACGGACGATCCCATCCGGTGGCACGTCCGTGTACGGGTGGGCGGAGAGAAACGTCGGACCCGCTGGCCGGACCTGGATCTGTACGAGTGGATGGATAGAAGTCTCCCACTCTGGAACAAGCTCATCGTCGACAAGCAGGGTGTCCCGGAAGGAAAAGAACTGCTGGACAGGCTCGACGAGTACACCGCGAGATGGGCGCCCCCCGAAGAGGCGTCGACCATGATGGTGGGCATCAGGGCCAGTGATCTTCCGGAGGCTCCCGAGGCGCCACGGATCGGTCCACCTCCGCTGTACCTGTACACACAGGTGGACGCTGACATCCTCATGGCCCAAGGCATCTTCGGTCCCAAGGGCCAGCCCGTCATGAGCAGCGGCGATCCCGTAGCCCTCAGCCCTGGCCTGCTCGATCCGGGCATGTCGAACCTGCCAGGGACCTTCATTGGGATGAGCCCGGACAGTAGCGTCGTACACGTCGTCTGGCAGCACCCGACCCGGACACCAGCTCAACACCGGCAGCTGGTCCGTGACATGCAGAACAGGGTGCGACCACTGGATTAAGCAGCCGTCAGCCTACAGCCAACGACACGCTGTGTAGCAGTACAGCCCCTTCGGGAGTTCACTCACCGACACGCGTGATGAGGCCGTTCAGCATCTTCACCACTTCGTCATACTCTGTAGACAGATCTTCCACCGTCTCTTTTCGGCCAACACCGATTCTCGAACAGAGATCGAGCAGGTATGCGACCTCTGCAGCTGATCCCATCGCGATCGAGAGGAAGTTGGAGAGATCCTTCCTGGTCTTGCGCTGGCAACCCTCAACGATGTTGACCGGGACGGAGACAGCGGATCTTCGGATTTGTGACTTGAGCCCGAACCTCTCGTCTGCGGGGAAATCGATCTCTGAATAGACGCGCTCTACGAGCTTGTCGGCTTTTTGGAATGCCAAGATCTTCCTGTGGTCTCTTGCCATGCTCGTCTCTCCGTGGAGCGGTTGTGCGTTCTGCTCTGTAGGTTGTAGGCTGCCTATTCCTTGTCGTCAAGAGACCGATGTGCTACTTGTAGTGGCACCTCCCGTGGCGTCCATACGATCAGAAGGAGACTGATCTGCTTTACGGGTTCCGTTCGCCGATCGTGGGCCCCGAAGGGGCTGTATGCTGTCAGCTGTATGCTGTATGCTCACGACCGGAGGTCGTGCCTGTCCGGAGGGAGCCATGAGACTTGCACAGATCCACAACAGCAGCCCCACGCTGCTGCTGAACAACCACTTCCAGCCCATCGACATCCGCCCGTGGACGCGAGCCCTCGGCCTGATCGATGACGGGAAGGCCTGGCTGGTGTCCTCGTATGAGGGCATGGAGCTGCGTGCCGGAGAGCGGTCCTTCGCCTGGCCCGCGGTGGTGGCCCTGTACCGCCACGCCAAGCCCTACCGGCGCATGCCTCTGACCCGCGCCAACCTGTTGGCCAGGGACCTGTACACCTGCCAGTATTGCGGTGAGAAGCCACGCGACGAGCGAGGCCGGCCGATCCTCGAGAAGCTGGACATGGAGCACGTCATCCCCCGGGCCCAGGCTGTCGATGGCCGGGTCTGGTTGCCGTGGGCGGAGAAGTGGGCAGCCCAGACCTGCTGGGAGAACCTGGTGGCCAGCTGCAAGCCGTGCAACAACCTGATCAAGAGAGACATGACGCCATCAGAGGCTGGCCTGACCTTGGCGCGTCGCCCGCGCAAGCCCAGCCCGCTCGATGCGTTGTGGATCCCCCTGGTCCGAGAGAGGATCCCCAATGAGTGGGAGGCTCACGCACCCGATCCGTGGCGCGGATACTGGGACGTGGAGCTGGACCCAACGTAAGAGGACTGGCCGCAGGGCTCATGCAAACGCGTGATTCCTGCGGCCACGGATCCTTGGCTGTGGCGATCCAGCCGATGGCTCTCGCGCAGAAGAACGGGTATGCTCGATCCGACAGGAGGCTCCGTGTTCGGCTCTCAGTACGTCGAGGATCAGCTGTCCGGACTGGAGGCCTTCCTCCGTTCTGGTGCTGGGACTGCGTGCTCGGCATCGGCCAGCGCCGCCGTCCCCGATCTGGCCTCCGTGCTCGGCATCGGTCCACCGATAGGGGACGACTCGGAGGTAGAGGCCGACGTGCTCCGTGGGGTAGCGTCTGCAGCGGCCGAGGCCATGGTGGAGCTGGCCTGTGAGGCCTGCGAGATCGAGTTCGGCCCGGACCTCGAGCTGCCTGGTGGTGACTTCGGCGATCCCCGGGACTGGCACGAGTGCCTCTGGCGTCTGCTCGATCAGCGAGGACAGCGTGAGCTCGAGCAGCGGACCGGGCTCCGTTTCCTCGGCATCGGCGCCTTCCGGGTGGTGATGAGGCTCTGCCCGGGCCTGGTCCTGAAGGTGGCGGTCTGTCCGGACTTCACCGCGATGAACGCCCAGGAGGCGGACGTCTGGGTCGACGCTCGGCCCGGGCTGAGGACCCTGCTGGTGCCCCCGGTGGAGCTCGGAGAGGAGGGCCGATGGCTCATCGCCGAAGAGGCCGTGGCCTCCATGGACAAGCTCACCGATCTGACCATCCGGCGTCCGAGAGCCGCTGAGGTCATGCGGGTGGACCCGGATCTGGCCATGGGAATCGACATGGACTGGTACAACTGGGGCTGGCACGACGGCCTGCTGAAGCTGCTGGACTACGGCAATGGGTAGAGGTGAGTCATGAAGTACGACGGCAGGAGCCCGATTCCGTTCAGGACGTTCTTCGATAGGGTCCTTCAGAACCCCGAGATGATCCGGCAGGAGATCCAACAGCAGCTGGACAGGCTCGGTCCTCGCATCCTCAGGACGCCTCCGGTGATGAAGCTTAGGAGTGACCTGTCTTCGCTCGAGATCATGCGGCAGGCTGCCGACGTCATGATGTCCAGTGGGCAAGACGCTGCGTACAACTACATCGACAGAGTCCTAACCTCCACGATCATCGCCGATCCGGCAGCGGACGAGGATTCTCGCAGGAGGCGTCGGATTCAGATGCATTCGGCAGGGCTGGTTCTGTACGAAGGGGCTCACTTTCTCACCAGACCGTCCGACAGGCGCGTCGTGGTCCTCACTCCGACAGCGCTGCGGGAGCTACTCCTGTTGGCGCCCCCGGTCGACGTTCTCGTGGAGGGGCTCCCCAACTTGCCCGCGAAGAGGATGCTCGTCATCCTGCCAAGGCAGGCATCCATCGAGGAGATCATCAGGTCGAACGACAAGATCCGCAAGCAGGTCGATCGTTCGTACAGGGAGATAGCCGCGAGGACGGAGGCCCTGCGCGAGAGGGCGGCCAACGATCCGGACAACCAGTTTCCGCCTTGCCCGGACATCACCGGACGTGATCTGCTCTCGGACATGAGATCCATGACTTCGATCTTGGCCTTCAAGGATCCCGAAGAGGACAGGATGTCCCTGTTCGGGTTTCACGACAAGGGCCGCTTGAGCTCCCTGTCTGACATGTGCATGATCTACGGTGAGCTCGACCCCGCCCTCTCTTCGTTCGTCAGCGCTGCGATGACCGTGACCTCCAGGATCGTACTCAACCTGGCGATGTGTTTCGAGGACAGGATCACCGAGGAGTACGAGGTCGGTCGCTCGGATCTCACACCTTCGCGTATGTCCGCCAGGCAGAAGAGGAAGTGGTCCGCCGATAACAGCCCCCGGCCCTACACTCTGGTCAATATCAGCAGGCCGAAACGGAAGCCGCGTATCACAGATGATACCGAAGAGATCGACGGGAGGAAGTTGACCCGTGGTTACCAGATGGCCAACTACTGGAACTACTACTGGGTCAAGGATCCAGGAGACGCCACAGTCCACGGCAGGAAGAATACCGAGCACGGTCCGCGCCACAAGGTCCGACTGCTGGTCTCTTCCCACTGGAGGGGGCCCGATCCGGAGGCGCTGGAAGACGAAGTGTACACGGTGTTCAAGGTGACCGCCGACAAGGGCGGAGGCGTAGCCATCGACGTGGACAAGGCCCGTAGACGAAGACGCCAGAAGAGCACCACCGCGGCAGCCAGGAGTGCAGAGCGCAGGCGCAGAAGGAGATAGACCATGGCCTCCCGCAGCGACCCCTCCACTGATCCTCTCCCCCGCTGGACCATCTTCGACTACCTGAAGCGTCCGGCGAAGCACGGTAGCCTGGAGTGGATGTTCCAGCAGGATCTCGAGGTCATGCTGCAGCTCATCCGTGCCCGTGGGGAGCCGTCGGTGGATCTCATCGCCAGAGAGTACGCTCCCAGGTCGATGACCTTCAGGCACGCGATCGCCAACCTCCGCGCTCATGGTCTCCCCGTTACGTTCACTGTGGCTCAGGGCTACACGGCCATGTTCATGTACCTCTCCCTCGCCATGGAGCGCGGGTACGAGATCTGGGCACTGACCAATCACGCTGTCGGTGAGCTGTTCTCGACCAGGATCCCGGACAAGATCTACCGCGAGAGGCTCCCGTCCCTGCCCGCGAAGGTGGTCCTTCTGACGGTCCCGTCGGGATCTCTCGACGAGGCGATGAGCTCCGAGAGCGAGCGGCGAAACATGGAAGTGATCTCATTCGACAGGGACGATGATCGTCTGCTGAACAGGACACGGTCCGTCCTCCTGGTCGAACGAGAACCGAACAAGGCCTGGTACGGGGTGGTGTTCATGAAGGGGGACGGGGAGGGGGTTGGTTCCTACAGGAGCTACTTCTTCTCCTTCGACATGGCGCTTCCTTCGACGTGGTCGGTCCTCGATGGGCCACTTGGCCACCTGCTGCTCAATCTTTTTCTCTGTGTCGAGAATCGTGAGACCATCGAGACCCAGGTGAGCCCACGCTTTGTCGGAAAGGCCGGAAGCAAGAAGCATGATCGGAACAAGCGCCGCAAGAGCACCGAGCCCTACACGTTGATCGACATCTCCGAGCCAGAGCGTAGGTACGTGAGCGATCCAGAGGATCGTGACGCGGGCTCGATGTCCGATCGTTCACCGAAGGGTCACTGGGTCAAGACCCACTGGCACCGCTACTGGGTCAGGAAGCCCGGTGAGCGCTTCGTCGAGGACAGCCGTGAGAATGAGCACGGCAACACCCTGCACTTGGTCAAGAGACGCATCGCTCGCTACTGGGCCGGTGACGATGCCGACCGTGGTGGCGAGCAGGGCCGCGTCAAGGTGACGGCTCAGCCCGGCCGCGGTCTGGCCACGGACACCTGACATGATCACCTTCATCGGCATGGGCGCCATCGCCACCTCGTTGGCTTCGGACAGCTCCAGCAGCCGGTCTCTGTCGAGACAGGACGCCCTGGCCCAACGGCTGGGGGTCAGCATCGCTCGATGGCCTGTGGGGTCACAGCTGCCGGCCTGGGTCGTGGCCGATGACGCTTACCAGCAGACGCTGGAGTTCTGGGAGTGCCACTGCAGGAACACCGGGGACGCCGGCATGGTGCGCCCGGCACTGTACTGGGTCCTGATGGATGAGCTGCCCGTGGGAAGCTGGTGGAACGACGAGTCCTATGCGTACAGCCTGGATAGGTTGTCGCACGGGGAGCCCGTGCGGCCCGTCCTGTTCGGCCATGACCTGTCCGCCGGCGGGAAGCCATACCTGGTCGATGGCCGGCACAGGCTCGCGGCGGCGGAGGAGCTCGGGCTGGTCAGGGTCCCGGTCTTCGTCGTGGACAACTACTACTACGAGAGGGATTGACGATGATCGCCCTGATCGGCCTCGGCTCTCTCTTCGGATCGATCCTGTCCGAGGGCGCGAGGAGCGACGCCCAGCAGTACGTCGAGACGACCCTTCGTGCCAGGCTCGGTGTAAGCGGGGCGTCCGATGAGTGGCTCTGGGCCAGGACACACGCGGTAGAGCTCCAGATACTCGCTATTCGGGCCTGGGAAGACTACCAGGCCATGGTCCTCAAGCTGCTCGAGATCCCCGCTGCGCGCTTGGGTGTGGACATCCAGGCGCTGCTGTTCACCGACAGGGACACGCGCCGAGCGTATCTCGACGAGGCGTGGCCCCGCAGGGCTGAGATCGAGGAGCACATCGGGCTTCGGGTCCATGGTCACGGTGCGGGTCGCTCGGTCTTCGAGCTGGTCCCCGGGCTCGCGGTGAAGCTGGCCATCTTCGACGACGACCGGCGGTTGAACCTCGACGAGGCCCGGCGTTATCGACAGCTACCCAAGGGCGTCAGGGCCATGGTTGTCCCCGTCGTGGACGTCGATTTCGATGGGCGCTGGTTGATCATGGAGGAGGCCGTCCCCATGCCGCTGGCACCCAGCGCGGAGATCCGCGCCGAGCTGGGCCGCAAGATGCGTTTGATGAGACTGCTCTGCAAGCGCCACGGGTTCGAGGGCTTGGACCTGGCCATCTACAACTGGGGCATCCACGACGGCCAAGTCAAGCTGCTGGACATGGCCAACTGATCCGGAGAAACAAAGATGATGAAGACCGAGCATAAATGTGGGAGAACGCTGTACAGACTCATCCAGGGCACTGCGCGGAGGCTATCCATGGACGGGGAGGTCATCGACGCTCGTATGTCCCTTGGTAGCGGGGCATGTCTGCCGATCGTCTCCATCAGTGGACGGGACAGAGCACTCCCAACGGCCTTCGCGTTGGGCTTTCTCATCGAGCAGGACATCGTCCCTGTCGGGTTCGAGCTCCAGGTCGTGGACATGGGCCGGCTCGGGCATGGCCGGTCTTGGTTTCAGATCGTCAGGGACGGTACACCCATCTCCGAGACAGGGTGTGACGGGCCGACTGGTCGGCCTTATCTCTTCGCGGCGTCCAGCGTCCAACTGTACCAGGTTCCGGCGACGAGGGCCGCGATCGCGCTGAAGCTGATGGCCATCGCGTCGGGGGTGAGCGGTGTCCTCGTCGAGTCTCATGACGCAGGGGTCGAGCGGGTCTCGAGCATCCTGATCTCCGCACGGGACATGGAAACGATGATGAGCTTCTGCTGGAAGCTGTCCTTGCTCATGGTGGCCGGAGAGGCGCTTGGCAAGGGGTTGGTCGTCAGGGTGGCCCGGCCGTCGGATCTGTTGATGCAGATCGATGTGATCGCTGCCTGACCAGCTATCCAGCCCGAGCCTCACGGCGTCGCTTGCTCTCTTCGTGGCACCAGTCGTACAGCTCGGCGCCGGTGGGGAACACCAGGCTTTGTTGCCGGGCCTGCTCACGGGCAGCGTCCAGCAGGTGGCGCTGGGGATCGACGCAGCGCATGAAGCTGCGCAGATACCACTCCAGGATGCCGCCGGCCTGGGTCACGATGGTGTCGTACTCTTCCCTGGTGACCAGCTCGTCTTCGGGCACGATGTAACGGTCGCGGATGATCCGGGTGTCGGACGGGTTGGTGACCGAGCGTCGGCAGGATCGCAGCCCGTCACCGCGGGGGTAGTAGCTGCAGACCGGGCAGGGCTGCTGCCAGCCAGGGGCGCCACAGACACAGACGGAGAGGTGGAAGTAGCGGAACTTGTCACCCAGGTTGCGGATGGTGTCTTGGGTATCTTGTGGGGTGACCTGTTGCATGACGAGCTCCTGTCTCGGTGGTGGAACCATCTTATTCCACTGACAGTAGCAGGTCAATGTTTTTTCAGTAGTTCTCTTCCCGGAGCCTCTCCTCGACCTCGGCCTCTCCCCGGCCCTTCTCGAGCATGCCCTCGATCTTGGCCTCGATCCGCTCACGATCCTCACGATCGGCTGGATCGATGCCCAGGTCGACGAACCCTCCCAGCAGGTTGGTGCGCTGGATCAGGCTCATCAGGTCCATCAGATCGGCGACGCTCAGCCCCTTCCGACCGTGAAGCTCCGCGATCTCCTCACACAGCTCCGATCCGTCGTTGATCCCGTAGCTGTCCATGACCGCGTGCGCCAGCTCGTGCAGGACCGTGGTCCCGAGCTCTTCGCTGACCTCGTCGTCCGGGTCGTCACGCCAGCTGACGTGCAGCTCGCCAGGGTCCGGGTAGCGCATACGATAGAAGTGCTCCCAGTCGATCAGGATCACCGGCTCGTTGCTGGTCCCGTCCACATAGCGGGCGATGTGAGGATCGAGACCCGAGACGAAATAGACACGCGGTGGGGCTCGGAAGCGGTACCCACGATTCCAGTCTTCGAGCCAGTCCATGACTCCGGAAGGGACGGTGGCGTGCAGTAGGCGCAGCTTGTTCGGCTCGTCGAAGACATAGGGCTCGTGGTCGTGGATTGGGAGGTAGTCGTGCTCCCTGGGTCCGCTGGTGTCCGGGCCCGTGCCGCCGATGGGGTGAGGTCCGTACCACAGCGAGACGAAGGGGTACTCATCGTCTTGGACGAGCAAGCCCTCCTCGTCTTTGGTCACGCCCAGGATCCAGCCCTCGACGGTCTCGGTGTGCCAGGTCGCGCCGGTGGCCAGCAGATCGATCCAGTCGGTCTCGTCTTCCATGAGCATGGCCCGCTGGGCGTCTTCTTCGCTCACCCAGTTGTTGTTTCTGCTGGGGCTGAAGACTCGTTCGTCTTGCTGATCCGTCCACAGGTCGTGATCCCCGCTCCCGCTGAAGAACTTACGGTCACAGGTCATGCTGCGCAGGGTGCTCATGAACCACAGCATGCGCACCCGGGCGTCCTCATCGTGGATGGGTCCGTTGTGTGGGCCCTGCAGGTCGTCGTTGCGGCCCTTGAGCCCCGTGCGCCACCTCATGGCCCAGGTCACCTTGGGTCTCCCGTCTGGATCTCTGTAGGAGAAGACCCGGTTGTATCGATTGCGCAGCTTTTTTGGGTGGCCATAGCCCTCGGTGCCCACACAGTGACCCATGCGCTTGCCCTCGATGGCCAAGGCGTCGGTGCCGAGGATCTCGACGATCTTCGCTCCGTCGGAGAACTGCACCAGCTCCTTCTCTTGCTCATAGAGGGTGCGAAGGATCTCCGCGGGGTCCTCCTGCTTGACGTAGGAGGCGATGGTCATGTCCTTGTGGGCCTCGATGGCCAACCCGAGCGCGCTGAACAGGTCCATCTCGTGCAAGACCTCGTTGGGGTGCGCTCGGTACCAGTCCGTGATCAGCTCACGGGCCCGGTATATGGGGATGTCCCCGAATCTTTCCCGGAAGGCGCACAGCATGCCCTGCACCGTCCAGGCGACGTCATGGGCCAGCTCCTCGAACTCACTGACCTCGTCGTCGGTGAGATCGGATCCTTCGGATAGATCGATCTCGATGTAGTCCGGGATGGTGGTGATCGCCTCGTAGATCACGCCTCGGCGTGACGTGGTGTGAGCCGTCCATTTACGCCAGAGAGCGTCCAGGTGGAACCCGATCAGCTCATCCGCCAGCCAGGCGGGTAGCGCGCCCTCTGGGTCTTCGATTTTTGTGATGCACAACGTGTCGGTGGTCCACGGGTGGTGATTCATGCCGCTGGCTATGGAGATGGCGGTGATGGTCACGGGGCCGATATGAGCCCGAACCCCCGGGGCAGTGTCGGTGAAGAACAGCTCGTAGCGTGGGTAGTGCCCGAACAGGCGCTCGTCTGTTGGATCCCGGCGAGCCCAGTCTTCTTCCGCGTTCCTCCGAAATCCGCGCTCCATGTCGTGCCTGGCGGTGTATAGGCTGTTGTTCCAGGCCATCTCGGCGGCGTCGTAGGGGTTGTCGTAGTCTTGCGGCGCCTCCGCCATCAACTCTTCCATGTCGATGTCGAAGCGGTCGTAGGCGAACAGATCGATGAAGTCGGACTGGCTCTCTGGCCAGCCGTTGTCTCCTGCAAACTGCATGGCCAGCCAGTGAAGCACCCTGGCCGCGGCCCGGTCGGTGCCGATGATCTCGACGTCCATCCTCCCGGTGAGCATGGGCATGCTCTTGCGCAGCATGACGATGACGCGTGGGTCCACGTTGGCCAGCAGCCAGTCCCAGCGCTTCAGCGTCGCACAGCGACAGTCGATGACCCTATCCCCGGGCTGTTCGACCTGGAGCCGGCCCCGCAGCTGCTGCAGGACGCCGCGCCGGTCGCCGGGTCTGGGGGCGATCACCAGGGTGCTGGTCAGAAGGATCTGCATGGGAGCATCATAGCTGCTGGCTACCCTCGACGCGAACCTGTCAGGAGACGCTCACCTGGACGCGAGGGATCAGCTTCTTGCCCCGGTTGAGGAACACCATGGGTTCGGGGACCCTCATCTTGTCCCCGGCCGCCGCGCTGCGCTGCTCGAAGTAGGCCGTGGCCAGCGCCAGCCAGGTGTTCATGCTCTCTTCGGGGAAGCAGAACAGTCGCCAGAACGGGGTGAGGCGCCCGTGCCCTCCCTCGCTCTCCCAGCCTGTGACCGGAGTGACGGTCTCCACGATCAGCACATGGAATGGTGCGTCCTCGGGGACCTCGTCCGGACCCTTGGCGTTGACACAGAGCCTGGCCTCGGCCAGCCGACGCAGCGTGGAGCTCGACAGCTGGCGGGAGAGGATCTTGTCCAGCTCACCGTCTTCCAGTGGCCGCGGTTCGTCTTTCCTTCCGTACATGGCTCGCTCCTTGCGCGTGGTCTCGTTGCTTTGTTGTTTTGCAAGGTAACACCTGCCACCAGCAGTGGCAAGGTCGTGTTCCCGTCCCTGATCTCTCTCTCCGCACGGGCTATACTGCCCGCATGAAGGATCTCCTCGTCTCCACCCTGGCCACCAGCCCGCCCAGGCGCCGCCAGGCGACCTGCAACGAGCTGCGCAACCGGATGGGCGTGAGACAGGTCGAGAGAGCACCCATGGGACCAGAGGGGCGTCTGCAGTGGGCGCTGCGCGGCCGGCGCCCCGAGGTGCAGCTGCTGCTGCGCGTGCTGGTGGCTCGGTGGTACGGAAACCCACGCCTCTTGGACAACTACAAGGACATCACGGTCGAAACCCTGAGAGACCCGCTCCTCATGAAAGAGCTGCTCGCCGCGGAGCCGACGGTGTTTCCTCTCGAGGAGGATCACGATGGCCGGCGCGTCCTTCTGCTGCCATGGCTGGCGAACGTCATCGAGAGCGCCTTCACCATGACGGGCTGGCCGGAGCGCGACCATGTCGGGCGACCCGCCCCGTCCCAGCGCGGCGAGTACCGTGACGATGAGTGGTCGCTGCTGATCCCAGACCCGTTCGAAGGCGATAACCATGAGGTCTTCTGGGATCGGTGGTTCGACGACGAGGAGACATTTTGGCACCCGGCCGAGGTCGTCCAGCTCATTCTCCACCCAGCCAACGACATCGACTGGGTCGGTTACATCGCCGACTGGGTCCACTCTGGAGAGGCCGGTGACTGGCTGAGGCTGAACCTGGCCGAGGCCCTGGACGGAGCCATCGCCTGGCACGCCGAGTTGGCTCGGGCCGCGGAAGAGAGGCGCCAGATCGCGACCGACGAGCAGCTCCAGAAGCAGAGGGCCCTGTTCGACGCTCGTCCCATCGTCGCCGAGCTGTCGGACGGCTGGACCTTGCGCAAGCTGGAGACCCAGGAGCAGATGAGGCTCGAGGGCGACTACCTGGACCACTGCATCGGCGGCTACGACCCGAACAGCCACGATCGGTCCTATCATAGCGTGCATGACCCAAAGGGCATGCCCCGGGTCAGCATCCAGCTGCGCCTGAACGGCGAAAACCAGCCACCCGATGTGAACCAGGCCTACGGCAGAGCCAACAGTCGCCCCGAGGGTGAACGGGCGCGGCCGACCTACGAGGCCATGCGTCACCTGGGTGTGCTGTCGCCCGATGCCCAGCGCTGGACGGACATCGAGCCGTCAGCGGAGGATCTACAGGGGGACCTCGACGCGATGCTGTCGTCCGGTCGGGACGCCTGGCAGGTAGCCAGAAAGATGAACATCCACATGCCCAACCCTGACCTGCTGGATGGCATGGACAACGAGATGGTCGCCGAAGTCGTCAGGACCTCCGCGATGCTCGGACCCAGGCTATCCAAGGTCGAGTACGAGGACTTGGATGGCTTGTTGGAGCAGGGCTTCGACCCATGGGTGCTCTACGTACTGCTGCCCGACAGAAAGAAGAGCACGGAGTGGTTTCGATTGGCGGTGGACAGGATGCGGTCTCAGGGCTTCACGGAGTTCGAGATCGCACGGACCATGGGCCTGCTGCTGCCAAACTCCTCGGATTACTGGATGGACTGGGATGTCCTGGACGAGTCCATCGCGTCCCTGCGTTACGCCCTGATCGCCGAGCTGCACGACAACAAGTCGATCGACGCCGACACGGCCATCAGGCTCGTCGCTCTCGGTATGGACCCGAACAAACCGGAAGCAGGGATCCTGGTCACGACAGCGGAGGAGGCCGAGGCCATGGTCGCCGCGGGCTTCTCCAAGCCTTTCGTGGCCCGACGCCTGTGGTACTCCAGGCCGCGCTCTCCCAGGGCAGCGGGCGTGGACGCCACCGAGTGGCACAGCCGGCCGGAGCTACAGAACCTACCGCTGGCGCGGCTGTTGCTGATCTGTGCCGGCTGGCTGTACGAGGACACACGGCGCGCCGGTGAGGCGCTCCCTTCCGCCGAAGAGCTGGCGACCATATGGAGGCGGGATCCTCACCTGTTGGTGACCAGGGAGGCCGCCCACGACATCCAGATGATGGACATCGCGCTGGACGGGATGTGCTGGATGGGGAACTCGATGGGCTCCACTTCTGATGTCGTCGCCCAAATCCGGCACAAGCTCTACAAGGCCATCGATCCGCTCTGCGTGACTCTCTCCGATCTGCTGATCCCCCGGTTGGCGAGATTCCTCGAGGGGCTGCCCACGAAGATGGGCGGGTCGGAGAGGATGAGCTTGGTGGATCGCCGAGGAGAGTCGTCGGAGCTCCCCACCGAGCTGAGCGTGTGCAGTCTCGGTCTTGAAGACTACGATCCCTCCTGGAACCTCCGCATCTCTGTCGGGACCCCCAGGGAGAAGGGTGAAGGCCACTCCTGTCCACACATCGGTCTGGTGTTCCGGATCACCACGACGTCCATGGAGTGGTCCAGCGGCTACCACAGCCGTGAGGAGTGGAAGACGAAAACAAGCCACGCCTTCAGCGTTCCGCTCTCTGGTGATCCTGCCGGAATCCAGCGCGTACTGAATACGGTCGGGCCCATGCTGCGGGCGTTGATGGAGGACCAGATCGAGAAGAACCGCTGGCGTGATGACGTCCACGATCTGTACAGGGCGGCGCTGGGTGTCTTCGGAGAGGCGGGCATGGTCAGGACGGTCAGGGGCCATGGCATCCACGAGCGCTGGGGGGGATCGTGAGCCTTTCTCTGCTCCTGGCCCAGGCCGTCGCCTCCGGAGCCCCCAGGGCCCGTCAGGCGCGCCTGAACGAGCTGCGCAACCGCATGGGTGTCCGTGCCGGTGCTCCCTTGGACCCGACCCCCTACCTGCGCCGGCTGCGCTGGGTGAAACAGCTGTACGGGCTGCCCGTGGCGATGATGACGCACAAGCTACTGGTCAGCTCTCCGAGCCCGTTCGGGGACAACTTCAGGTTCCCGTCCACTGAGGTCGATGGCACAGAAGAGGACACCAGCATCGGATCGATCTTCGAGATCCCGTATCCAGACGAGCTCTGCCCGATCCCCCGAGACGCCAAAGAGGTCGACGCCCATGTCGTCATGATGTTCTATGACAAGAAGATCAACCAGACCCTGTTCAGGTCTCCCGTCGGCCTTGGCGCCGAACGGGCTCGGTGGATCCCATGGATCGCCAGCTGCCTCGCACAGGATGATCTCAGGGTCAAGGGCGCGGCCAGGGAACTGAGAGAGGCCAGGAGCTTCGTGCCAAGCAAAAAGAATCTCGTCGGACCCCCGACTCTCCTTCGCCCACGTTGGTGCAAAGAGGGCGTCGCCAGAGTGACGAAGTGGGGTGCATCGATCGACACGGTGAAGGGCCTCGCCACGCGCATATACACGCTCGAGTCGGTCAAGAGCCATTTCGAAGGAGAGCTACGGTCGATCCGTGTCCCAGCGCTGTTCGACTGGCTGGTTCATGCCCGCCCCGAAGCCCACGGCCTGACCCTCGAGGATGCCATCGCCCAGGCACGTGCCTGGCACCGAGAGCTGGCACAGAGGAGCCGAGAGGACATCCATGCCGAGATGATCGCGGCCCGTCCCCTGGTGCATCGCTGGGAGGACGGCTGGGCCCTGTACCGCCTATTGACCCCCGAGCAGCTGAAGTACGAGGGTGACGCGCTGGGCCACTGCATCGGGGGCTACGCCAACCAGCTGGGAAACGACAACTGGGCCTACTACAGCCTGCATGACCCCAATGGACACCCTCGCGTCAGTATGGAGCTCGAGATGAAGGACGGCCGCACCTACCGGCTCTCCCAGGTCTATGGCAAGGCAAACTCCATACCATCCGGTGAGCGGGCGATCCCTGCCGCCCGGGCGTTGGTGTGGCTCGGCTTCGACAAGGACGTGCATACCAACCTCATCGACAGACACGTCGATCTGGACGATGATCAGTTCGAGATCCTGATCACGGAGATCATGGATCTGAGTCCCTCCTTCATCTCGACCGCGAAGACGCTCAGGTCGGCAAGGGATCGGAGATGAGTCTCCCCCTGCTCCTGACCCAGGTCGTCGCCCTCGAGCCCCCCAGGGCCCGTCAGGCGCGCCTGAACGAGCTACGCAACCGCATAGGTGTCCGCGCCGGCGCCCCCCTGGACCCGACCCCCTACCTGCGCCGGCTGCGCTGGGTGGCCGAGACCCAGGGCGTGGCCCGGGCGATGATGGTCCACATGATGCTGACCCACCTGTGGCGGGATGGGGAGTGGCGGGTCGCAGAGGGCGCCGAGGCACAGAGCCTGAAGTCCATCCTGGGTCTCCCCGGTATCGGTTTCTCTGTCGAGCCCGACATGTTGAGCAAGGACGTCACCGAGGCGGAGAAGTCGTACCGGGACAGCCTCTGGCGCTTCCTGTGCGTCCCTGTCTGGGTGGACACCCCACGGGCCCGCTGGGTTCCCCGCTTGGCCTCCTGGCTCTCTACTGGCGTAGTCAAGGCCCTGCAGGATGCGATCGACGAGGCCAACGTGCCCTTGTCCAGTGACTCCGTCCATCGCGGTATCCCCACCACCAGAGTGGTGGGAGCCGAGACCGAGCACCACGGGAGCCCTGACGAGGACTGGGCCGCCGAGACCTTCATCGTCAAGGAACCCCTCCCCCGCTGGCTGTGGGAGTGCAAGGTCCGCAACCTTCGCTGGCACGCCGTCTCGACCGAGTCGATGGAGCGCGCCAGGAGAGACTGGAACCTGGGCGAGGCGTTGGCCTGTCGCTTCGAAGAGCAAGCGGGTCGCGACGAGCCAGAAGGCATGACGATGCCTGGCCTGTTCGACTGGCTGGTGCAGGTCGATCCGCCCATCGAGCCGTGGTGGCAGCTCCATCACGCCCTCATCGGTGCCAACCTGTGGCACATGGAGCTGGCCCGTCAGGCAGAGCTCGCCAAGACGGACGAGAGCATGCTGGCGCTCCAGCAGCGTCCCCTGGTCAAACGCTGGGACGACGGCTGGGAGCTGCGAGCCCTGGAGACGCCCGAGCAGTTGCAGGCCGAGGGAGACCTGCTGGGCCACTGCATCGGGGGCTATAGCGGCCACCTGGGCCATGAGGACGAGGTGTTCTACTCCCTGCACGACCCGAAGGGAAACCCGAGAATCAGCATCCAGGCCACAACGAGGTGGGTGAGGGACGCCGTCGGTGAGTTCAGCATCCACATCGCCCAGGCCTATGGTCGCGCCAACACCATCGCCTCCGGACAGCGGGCGTGGCCCACCTACCGAGCCCTGCGTTCCATCGGGGCCGAGCCCCGTGAAGCCTGTCGCTGGATCGACGAGATCAAGGAAACACTCTCGCCCGTCTTCGAGGAGTCGGCCCGGCTTCGGAAGGAGGGTGTCGAGCTGAACGACGAGGTGGTGGACCGCATGGTGTCCTCGGTCTTCGTCACCGATCCCATACAGAGGGATGCCCTACGTCGAGACATCTTCTTCGAGCTCATCGAGACCGGGTTCGACTCTGTCACGGCCTGGGACGCCATGATCGTTCAGAAGAGGGGGCGCTCATCGAAGGGTCAGCAGCTGTCCTTCTCCGAGCCGATGCTGCGAGCTGCCTGGGAGGGTGCGGGCAGGAGAGGCGGCGATTCCCCATGGGACCGGGCCCTGCTGCTCGATCTGATCGATATGTGGAGCCTCGGTGATCGAGAGAAGGCCGCGGTTCGGGCCGTGGTCCCCGGGCCGTTCTCCGAGTACCTGCTGTCCCGCATGGGGCGCGGCTCTGTCACGGAGACCACGATGATCTCGATGGACGACGCCGACATGCTCATCTCGTTCGGGGTTCCTTTGTCTGTTGTGCTGATGAGAGACTGGAACCGCCTGGAGCTTGAGGCCTGGAACGATCTCGACCGCATCGAGGAGCTGGCCGAGACCGGCGCCGCGAGTCAGCTGGTCAGGGCCTTCTTCCGGGATCTGTCCCATGATCAGCAGTATGAGGTCCATTATTTCGATCCTGGCTTCGTCCCGAGGCTGATGGCGATGGGCATGCAGCAGCACGCCCCGAGCAAGCTCGAGATCTCCAAAGAGACGACGAAGCATGGCGTGGAGAGGCTGATCAGCAACAAGCTGTGGCACGCCCGTCAGATGATCGAACATGGAATAGACAAGCTGCCCAGCTGGGAGTCCACAGCGCCATGGAAGGCTTGGTTGCTGAGTGAGATCCAGGAGCTGCACAACAGATTCGAGCAGGGGAGCTCCGTGGAGCTCGACCGTCTGTTGCGCAGCAAGTCCCCGGGCATCCGCACGGATATCCTGATCCACATGACACCGAGAGAGATCCTCGAGATCCGTCCTGGTGAGCCGGGCCATCAGAACATCGCCAGTGGGACGATCAAGTTCCCGACCCGCTTCGAGTCGAGGCGCTGGGAGGATCCGTCCCTGAAGATCCATGTCGTGTTCCCCCACGGCTACTCCAGGGGGCGGGTGAGGGGCGGCGAGATGGCCATCGCGCTGTCCTTCGAGAAGGGCGGCAAGGGCGAGGAATGGGAGATCCCCATCCATGTCGCTGACGGTGCCGAGAACTTCGCGCTGCTCGTCAAGCGCCTGAAGGGCGCGCTGAGCCACACCCACCGGGACGGTCCAGAGGCTATCCTCGCCGCTCTCATCGCCGTGGTACCGCCCTATGAGCTCGATGGGCCCTTCGAGGGGATTCCGTTCTGATCAGAAGCAGTCGCGCTGGTTTTCTTCGAGATCCGTCATTGCCGACAGCCCCGACGACTGCAGTAGGCTGGCCTTCACGTGCACGAAGCTGACCATCGGCGGCAGGTGCCAACCGTAGTCTTCCGTGTCGTCTACGAGGATGTCGATGCCGTACTTTTCGCAGATGGCGCCCTTGATGCGGACCCAGGTCTCTTCGTCGGTCCAGAAGTGGCCCTCCTTCACGGGATCGGGCCAGATCTCGGCATCGGGGAAGAGCAGCGGCAGCTCGTCCACCATGGAGATCACCTTGTAGTAGTGGACGTTTTTGTCCAGGCGAAGGACGGCGAGCTCCCGCTCGATCCACTCCTTGGGGGGACCGGAGACGATGAAGACGAGCTGCCCTTGTCTCATCCAGGCTGCCATCAGGGGTTTGAGCAGAGGGAAGAGCGTGGAGGGGGCGATGCCGCTCACCTCGCCGGTGCGCACGGCGAGGGTTCCGTGTACGTCGATGCCGTAGGTCTTGGAACTCATCGGTCCTCCAGAGGGTGGTCGCCTGTGCGTACCACCTTCATGGTCGCCTTGGCCGTCTCTTCATCGAGGTCCAGCCGAGCCAGAACGGCCCGGGCCTCTTCCAGCGCGAGGTTCAGCTCGTCCCAGATCATAGGCGACAGGTTGATGGTGCCGTTGGCCGAGATTCGGATGTGGTGGGGCTTGGCCTCGATCTCCGACGCCCACTCCCAGGTCTGGTTCCGGGCCCTGGGCCGGGGCTTGTGTCCCGACATGGTGCCGTTGACGACGATCAGCATGTTGACGTAGCCCACCTCCTTGCGCAGCTCGATGCGATGCACACGGTCCCGGGTGCCGGTGACCTTGGCCTTCCAGCGCTCCTTGTCGTCCTGGGACATGTTGGAGACGTAGGCCCCTTCCACGCCGCAGTCGGAGGAGAACCTCCGGTTGTGCTCCTCGGTGGAGCGGGTCTTGTCGGGCTTGGCAAACGAGAGGATCATGGTCTCACTCACCCTCGAACCCGCCATCCGCGACGGATGGGGATCCGAGATTCGACAGGTCGACGGGCTCGCGGAACAGGTCCCGCAGGAAGCCCATGGTGCGCATCAGCTCGGAGGGGTGCTGGAAGCCGACCTCGTAGGCGGCCATGAAGCGGTCGAGGTCGTGCGGGGTCATGCTGATGCGCATCACCCGCCAGATGGACTCCGAGGCGACCTCACGGCTGCTGAAGTCGGCATGATCGAGGTAGGCCAGACGCAGGGCCTGCCTGGCCCATGCCCAGGTCCGCCCGATCTCCGGCATGCCGTCGATGAGCCTCTTCACCTCGTGCCACTGGAGGCGATCGTCAGGATCGATGCTCATCGTTTTCCCCACATGGCCCGGTCTTCTTCCTCGGTGTCGGGGGTGGTAGCCGCGGGCGCACAGCGGCAGGTGACGGTGGTCCGGTGGACCTTCGTGCTGCTGCTCGTGTTGATGTACTCGCCAGAGACCGTGACGTGGTGATCCTCGTGTCCGCACACAGCCGTCTGGCGTGACGTGGACACGGTCCGAAGCACGACCACGCTCTCGGTGCAGGCCTCCGGCTCACGGCCGCCGTGGATGACGTCCAGTGCCAGGTAGGTCCACCCCGAGAACACCCAGGCCAGGGCGATGGCCGCTACCAGGAGGATCGCCAGGCCGATGGGGACCAGGACGCTTCCAGCGAAGGACTTCAGGTTGGGGTAGCTCATGGGACATGTCCGATCACGGGTTCTGAGTGGATGACGCGCTGGCTCTCTTCACGGATGGCGTTCAGCTCTCTGTCGAAGAAGAACCAGAACACCACCAGCGCGACGGTGAGCGTAACGAGGGCGATCGTGCGACCATGTCTCTTGTGCTCGCTCACGAAATCCTCCCGGAGACCAGCTTGGCATCGGGGTGGGGGGTGTCGTGGGTGTGGCTGGGGCACTCTTCGTAGGTACAAGGACGCTGGGCGTCGCTGGGCCGGAAGCGCTGGCGACCACAGAAGGGGCACGCCAGCTTGCGTTCGAGGGAAACCGCCATGCGGACACGGGAGGAGGCCCCGCTCAGCTGCCGCATGGTGTAGTTGCTGTCGGGCCACCCGAACTGATCGGCGTGCCGGCGGTGAATCTTGCGCGCTTGTCTGAGTTTCATCGTTCGTTCCTACTCGCTGCAAAGTAACGCTTGAATGTCTTTGAACCGAGCCCGGGACACTTCCTGGACGCGCTGCGGTGAGATGGGCTCCCAGTCACGCTGCAGCCACTCCCCGGCGCTGCCGGGAGCATCGTGGCGACCCAGGTGCAAGTAGTGGTGAGGGATCTTCGACAGCTCCCGGACCATGGACTCGGAGTGGGTGGTCACGACCACCAGCTGGACCAGGGGCGGCAGGTTCTCCACGAAATCCCTGATGGCCGCTCCAGCGCCCGCAGCGCAGGCGGGCGACATGCCGATGTCCGGCTCGTCCCAGTGGATGATGCTGGTGTGCCGGCGTGCGCTGGCGGTCTTGATCCCCATGTGCACGGTGCTGGCCGACAGCTGCCCGGTGCTGTGGTGGCTCTCCATTCCGTAGACGAAGGACGATCCCATACCGCCGCCAGTGCGCATCTCCATGGACAGGTGGATGAACTCATGGACCGGGAACTCGCCGGGGTCCACCTTGGACTGGCTCATGCTGGCCTCTTGGCCACGGTGGGTGACCAGGTGCAGCAGCCTGCGGAAGAAGCTCTTGCCGCCGGCGTTGTCGCCCAGCAGCAGCAGCAGGCGGCAGTCGCCCGGGTTGTCAACGTCGGGAGACGTATGGACCCACGGGATGGCGGTGCGCCCGTCCAGCCGGTCGCTTGGGTAGAAGTAGGTCAGGTTCTCGGGGAACCAGTGCAGCAGCTCCATCGTGTCGAGGGGGCACAGCGCATCGGACAGGCCCATGGCCATCCTCATGCCCTCGTCGCTGATGTGCCAGGAGGTCCTGCAGCTGCCGCTGGTGTCCTTCTCGATCAGCCCATGGCCGAGCAGCGAGTCGATGATCGGCCGCTTGGCGTGGATTCTGTGGCTGGAGATGGAGAAGCCCTTCTTGGTATCGGCCTTCTTGTGGCCGCTGCCGTAGCTGTCCATCAGGTGCAGATCGCCACCGCCCTCGAGCCCCTGCTCGAACATGGTGGTGACGATGTCCAGCTCCATGACGGTGGGTTCGGTGCTCATTCTGTGCCGTCCTTCTTTTCCATGGCCTCGAGGATGCGACCGAGCTCTTCGACGAGGGTCCGGTCGGCCTTCTCCTGGTCCTTGGGGTACCGCAGCCAGGCGGCTGTCCACAGATGGCTGCGCCACATGACCAGAACACCTTCAGCGGTCTCGCCACGCTCGTGGTTGACCTCTCGGGTCCGAACGGTCATCGAGCCGTGGTGATCGCTGGGGGCCCGGAAGACGACCGAGCTCTTGCGCAGATCTTCCGGTGCGTCTTCATCGAAAGGCAGGATCTCGAAGCGGACGTCATGCACGGCCGCCCAGTCGCAGAGGAAGTGTCGCCCCACCGCACAGTTCAGATCGATGAGCGTGCGGCTGATGGCGTACTCGAGCGCCATGGACCGGGGCTGGTTGATGGACTCCCGGGTCCTCTCGCAGTACAGGCGGCTGTGATGGATTCCGTTGGAGCTGCAGAACTGGACGCGCAGGGCGTCCTGGTCTCTGGCCATCTGCTTAGCGATGGCCTTGGTCTCGGGTCGGGTTCGGATGGTCTCGAGGATGTCGTGCTTGTTCATGGCTACCAGGCCTCCCCACCGACGCCTTCGCGCTCGACCATGGTGATGGCGACCTCGCTGGTCCTGTTCGGACCGTACGACCTCAGGGCGTGGGCCATCTTGGCCATGGCCTGCTCGGGGCTACTCGCCTCGATGACCCACCTCTCCATGGCCATGCCGCCGCCATTGTCCGAGGCGACCTGGTTGGCTTCCGACACCGAGGTGGCGAACAGGGGGTCGTCGACACAGATCACGCCGTTCTGACGCTCGGTGTAGCCAACCCCGTACAGCACATAGGTCTTCATGGCACTTCCTGGCAGCTGCAGTACAGCAGCGGGACGGTGGCCTTCACCCCAGCATCGCCGCAGGTCTGGGCGCAGGGCTCGGAGGTGCTCGCCCTGATGGCAAAGAGGACCACGATGGCGAGCATGACCAGCAGAACCAGGATGCCGACACCCTTCATGGCGGTCGAGGTCTGGATATTCTGGGCCTCGAGTTCGGTGAGTTCGGACATGATGCTACTCCTCTTCTTCTTCATCGTTGTGCAGGTTCGACAGATCGCTTCCCAGCGAGGCGCCCATCATGCGGATGGGTCCGAGCTCGGGAGGCTCTTCGTCCGCGACCGAGCGGACCAGCTCGGTGACCATGCGGTTCATGCGGCGGTCGGCCTCGAAGCCGGCGGCGATGGTGAGCTCGGTTTGGCAGTCCTGCCAGGCCATCAGGTACAGGGCCCGGATGTTGTCGTGCAGGGTTGGCAGGAAACCGGCGGGTAGCGATCGGAAGCCCATGGAGCCGAAGGTGTTGATGACCATCTCTGCGACATGGTCTTCGAAGGTCGTGGCGTAGCGCTCTGCGTCCTTCTGGGCCTTGTCTGGTGGCGGCTCCATGTCTCGGCGCAGACGCTCGAAGCGCTCGAACCAGTGAGGAGCGTGCTCCTCGAGCAGCGCTCGGCGCTCCTCCCAGGGCAGATCGTCGATGTCTCGTGGTAGCGCTCTCATCTCACACCTCGTCGACGTCGGTACGGATCTCGGTGTCGGTGCCGTGGCGCTGCGCTAGCCGGTGGAGCAGCTCATTGCGCTCGAGCGCGGGCATTTGGCCCAGCAGCTTTTCGATGGCCTCGGCGGGTCCCGAGCAGCTGCGGGCGGCCATGGAGACGCGGAGCGCTTCTTCACGGGTACGCTGCTCCGTGATGGCTCTCTGCATGAACACCGTCAGGTCCTCGAAGGACTCGTAGACTTTCTCGGTAACGATACGACCATGGCCTGTGCCTGCGCAGCCCGAACCGTACCCGGAGCGCTTGAGGATTTGAGCCAGCTTCATGTCGGAGAGGTAGGCGACGGTGGTCTCGGTGCGTCCTTCGACGTCACCGGGCTGGACGACTCGATAGATGGGCTTCATGGTCCTATCCCTCCTCGCTGGCGCGCTGCTCGAGCAGGAAGACGATGTGTCCGCTCAGCTTGGCCAGCTGGGTGTCGTTGAGAGCTTCGATGTCGGCCACCAGGCCGCTGGGCACATCGTCGGAGCTCGGCGGAGGCATGGGCAGCCACAGGGTCTTGCCCAGGTGGTTCACCACGGGCATGTTCGAGCTGCTGTTGCGGTTCTCGAAGGTGCTACACCTCAGCTCAGGGGCGAACTCGGAGAAGGTCTCCACGGCCCGGTCGAAGTGGTCGTACTGCTCATCGGTGGGATTGAATGGGGCCTTCGGCGTGCTGCCGTAGCCGTCGATGGCCTTCCAACCGGGGAGGTCGTGGGCCAGCCGCTCTGCCTCGTAGACGCTCTTGGCGTCCATCCCGTCAGCGAACATGCGCTGCAGGCGCTTGGAGCCGTGCTGGTCCGCCCAGGCTGCCATGTCATGGCACTTGGCCTCGTCCTTGGCCTGCTTCATGGCCTTGCTCACCGCGCTATCGGCCTCGGACAGCTCCGAGCAGCCACCCCAGACGGTCGGGGTCACCACACCGGCAACCACGGCCGCCTTGAGGGCAGCGACCTCGGGGAGGTGGTCGTAGTCGCTGGACCGGAGGGCCCGCCAGGTCGAGCTGGCCGTCTCGTCGTCGCCCAGGGCCGCCACGGCCTTCTCCAGAGCATCGGCCTGCAGCTTGGCCTTCAGCTCGGCGTCCAGCTCGATCACACGCTCGGCCTGCTGCTGCTCGATCTGTTCGAACAGGATGGCGAGCCCGTCACGCCGGGCCTTCTCACGCGGAAGCATGGCGGCCGCGCTCGCCGGCGCGTCGATGGCGCAGCCATCACCGTGACGGACAGGCTTCACGCTCACGGTGGCCTTGTAGGGGTTGGGACGATCCTTGGCCACCGAAAGCTCGTAGCCGACGTTCCGGTGCCAGTAGGCGAAGTCGTTGCGGTCGTGGTCGTCGTCGTGGATGTTGATGAAGGGTGTCTGGCCCCTGTTCGTGCTGGCCATCTCGCAGGCGATCTCCCAGATCTCATCGTCGGCTTGCTCGACGATGACGTCATCGGAGGCGAAGGGGTTCAGAGCCTTGGCCAGGGACTGGGTCACCTCGATCATCTTGTTGAGCACCGCTGTGGCGGCCTCTGCGCCCTGTGGGGCCTCGACACCGCTCACTCCCCCGACGATCTCTTCCAGAGCGTCCTGGGGCGGCTTGGGGGCCTCGTAGTCCGGGCTCTGCAGCACGATGGTCTGGTTGCGGTCGCAGTTGCGCCCGTGGCGCAGCGCGGTGGCGATGCCGGCCTTGGACAGCTGGTAGCGGACGATGATGATGGCAGAGGACATAGAGGGCTCCTGTCTGGATTCATCCTGAAACTAACGCTTGCTACTGTCAGTGGCAAGATCTTTGTGATCTTCTGCCCTCACCCATCCCTGCTGAAGGTGACACGCGGAGCGCAGATCGGAAGAACGTCTCGCCCTTGGTCGCCGAGGGCCATTAGGCCCGAGTTCAGAAGAGCCGGAGGACCGCAGGGACGATGGGTCACCCCGCAGTACATGGAGCCATCGACACACTCGAGCACATACATGAACCAGCTGGAGGTCATCGTCGCCTCACGCTATGATGGAGCCGATGTTCGTTTGGCCCCTCACCATCATCGGCGTGTCCGTCCTCTCTTCGCTGCAGAAGGTGGACCCCGAGTCCTCCGCGCTGGCAGAGCGCCTGTTCGGTGCGCACTTCGGGGGCACCGTCCTGTGGCGGGCCGGCCCATCGCCACTGTGGACGGGGGTGGGCTCCTTTTGGGCCGAAGACGCGGATGTTGCACATCGATATGGTGAGCCCGTCGAGGCCGTCGAGCGCATCCTGGTCTCCCCCGAGGCTCGTGTGCTCGAGCTGGAGCAGGACTGGAAGATTGGAGAGGAGCTCGAACGCCTGGGCTTCGACCCAGCCTCCATCGACTGTCCCGACATGGAGAACGTCATAAGCTGGGGCAACGAGCTGTACTCCTTCGACGAGGTGAGAAAGGTCTTGTCCGAGCACTGGGACTGGGTCCGTCAGCCCATCCCGGACGACAGGGACGATCACGAGTGGATCAGGATCACGGTGGAGAGCACCGTCGACGTCCTCGAGCGGGTGATCCCACAGATCCCCGACCGCCCCACGGGCCACGACAGCTCCTACGACAAGCTGCTGGTCATCGTGGACGTCCAGCCGACCTACGCCGCGGCCATCCACTTCGATGTGCGAGAGCTGGTGGAAGAGGCCGTGAAGTACCAGGCGGTGCTGTGGCTGTACAACGGAGAGGTCAACGGCCTGTCCGAGGACGAGCTGCTCGGATGGATCCGTGAGCAGCTCGATGATGACGAGCTGTTCTCCGAGCTGTGGAGTGTCGCTGAGTTCTACGACAAGGGCTACGCCTGGATTCGGGATTGGATGGACCACGGCGTCAGCCGGGATGACATCGTCCGGGTGCTGCTCGCCATGCGCGCCTTGGGTGTGAACGATGCGCGGGAGCTCCCAGAGGACATCAAGGAGGATCTCCCGCTGGACCCCGAGGGCTGGGCGCTCTACATCCCCGAGCTGGCCGGTGACCTGAAGGACTGGGACGGTGCCGTGGTCTGCGGTGGTGGCGAAGAGGAGTGCCTCGAGGAGGTCCGGCTCATCGCCGACGCGGTCGGTGTACAGCTGCACCCCTGGGACGAGTTCGTCTACGCTTGATCTCACAACAAGCGACGTCCAGGTGAGAGGATCAGGCCGTCATCCTCCCGGAGATCCATCCCCGGTGCCAGGCTCGGGAGCTCCAGGGTGGGCACGAAGACGTCGTAGCCACAGTCGTGCTCTGGATGCTCGACACGGGCAATGGAGCGCTTGCCGAACCGGATGCGGATGTGGGCGAACTGGCGCTCACGCTCGTCCCACACGCCGATGGTGGCGTTTCGGGACCGCCCCAGGTAGCTGTGCCCGTCGCGAAGCTCGGATGCGGGGATCATGCCCTCGGCGACGGCCCGCTTCAGCCACCGTTCGGTGACGGGCTTGGGGATGTCTTGGTGCAGACGTTGGGCCAGCTGGGCGGCCTCTTCTGGATTCATCTCTGTTCTGCTCCGATGCTGATACGCAGGCCTGCGGCGAGGATCAGCCCGATGGCCATCTCCCCGATCCCGGCCCAGGGGCGAGCCATCATGGCGTTCTCCTCTTCGTCCGGGTCGAGCAGCGGCAACCTGGGCTCACAGGGGACGTGGAAGCCGTTCTTGTCCTCACGCAGAGGGACGGTGCCCCAGTCGTCGGGCGCCTCACGGTCCTCGGCGATCGCATCGCGCAGGGCGCAGTCCGCGGTCTGCAGCGCCAGGGCTGACACAGCCGGCCTGTGGGCGCCCAGCCAGAACCTCTCGAGGAGCTCCTTGGTGCTCAGCTTGGGCCCCGTCCCGACGCTTCCGTCTCGGTTCTTCAACACGGTCAGGCGCGGTGGACCATCACAGAGGAGGGTGGGATCCAGAGGAGGCAGGCGTGAGATCATCTCGATGTTGGCCGTGGTCGAGACGCTGTCGATGACGATGACCGGCAACCTGCCCAGCTCCGACTCCCGGCGCATCAGCGCGATGGCCGCCATGACGCTGGCCTTGGAGGGTTCATCGATCACGATGGGGGAGATCCTGCTGTAGTCGTCGACGAACCTCGGGCCGTCGAAGAACGTCAGGTTCCCCTGGCCGTCTCCGTGCTCCTCGATGCTGTCGACGGAGCCCTGCAGGTGTCGTGCGCGGACGGGGTTTCCTGTCAGCTCCGACTCGAGCAGGTCCTGCATGGTGATGTCCTTTGGATCGTCGATGGGCACGGCTACGCTCCGTCCGAGATGGTCTCTTCGAGTGCCCGGGACACCCGCTCAGCGGCGATCTTCGGGACTTCGGTCAGCTCGTCGAAGCGGACACCGACACGGTCGATGGTCACCAGGACGATCTGCCGGTCGCGCTCTCCGATCTCGAGCAGCCTGGCGTGCTCTTCGAACACGCGCTCGACCTCGGCTCGAAGGTTGGCAGGGATGCTCGAGAGCGCCTGCTTCAGCTCGGGGCTCATGCGTCGTTGAATGAACATGGGTCTACTCCTCGATCTCGTTGGGGACAGGGTGTTCGTGGATGGTTCGTCCATCGACGATGACTCGTCCGTCTGTATGCACCTCGGCATAGCCGATGGAGAGCATGACGGTCTCGCTGTCGAAGCAGTCCCTGTCGGCCATCTCGGCGGCGGTGGAGCAGTCACAGCAGCCCTCGCAGCCGTCGGGGTCGTGCAGCTCCTTCAGGGTCTGATCGACATGCTCCAGGTCGTGTTCGGTGAGGCTCGGCATGACTACTCCTCCACTTTGCCGGGAGCGAGGGCTTGGACATGGTAGCCAAACAGGGCACGCTCGGGGTCGTCATGGAGGTCCTCACCCTTGCGCATAGCGCGGACCACCATCCGAAGGGCCTTGGGCTCGTCCTCGCCCAGATCCCGGTGGGTCTTGGTCTTCATCTTCCACCAGCGCAGCAGGCGTTCGGCCCGGGCACGCTGGGGCTCGTTGGTCTGGAGGAATCCGCTCTCCTTCAGCACCAGGTCGATGAAGGGCTTCTCGACGATGCGCTGCTGCGCGAGCAGCTTGTACCAGCGCCAGGCGTCGGTAGCGAAGTAGCCGTACCTGACGCGCTGGTTCGGGTCCGAGATGAGGTGCTCGAGGACGCGGGCCGAGACGAAGTCGATGGGCACGATCTCGCTCTCGTAGCAGTCGAAGCGCACGCGCTTGGTCCGCGGCGTGTCCTCCTCGGGCCACGGGCGATAGATGACCTCGTCGGGCAGATAGAGGAAGGAGTGTGTGGCGCCGTAGTGGGCGCGGTCGTCCTTCTTGCTCACGACATAGGTCTCGTGCTTGGACGGCCAGGTGTAGATGGAACCGATGTCGGTCCTGCTCTTCAGAGTGTCCTCACTGTCGTAGCCCTCGCGGGCCCACATCACGTGGACGCCGTTGTCGATCTTGGACTGCAGCCATTTTTCGTAGGATTTCCAGGTCACGTGCGCCAATGGATCGTCTGGATCGGCCAGCTGGCGCAGACCTTCGTCGTCCCGCACCAGCTGGAAGTGGTTCCCCACATCCACCGCGTCGAAGACGCTGATCCCGGACCGAGACAGGGGGTGGAACAGATCGGAGCGCTCCACCAGACCCTGAACCACCAGCAGGCCGGCGAAGTAGGTCTTCATGCGATCCTTGGCCTTCCTCTCGTCATGGCTCCAGTCGTGCTTTCGGGTCAGGTCGTCGTAGTCTTCAACGGAGGCGAAGAAGCGGGGGAACAGCTGCACGTCCACCCACAGCCGGTAGAGGTTCTCTCCGTTTTTCACCAGCAGGTAGGTCATGCTGTCGGCTTCTTCTTTGGCGATCTTCTCGAACGCGCCAGCGAGCCCCACCAGGTGGGGGCGGCTCTTGGCCTCACGACGAACGCGCAGTCCGACGATGCCCTTGTTCCAGGGTAGGATTCGCTCGATGGCAGATTCATCGTTCAGCAGCCACGCGTCGAAGGCTTCGATGTCTTCGTAGTCGAACTCACCGATGCGCTCGGGGTTGTTCAGCCAGTCGTGCAGCACGATCTCCTCGTCCATGCACAGGACGCGCTGACGAACGGTGATGGGATCGCTGGCGGGAGCAGGGGTGCCGGCGCGCAGCTGGACGACCTCTTCCTTGGAGCCCAAGAACAGCTCGATCATCCAGATGCGCTCCATGCGCTTTTCGAGCTCGGCCTTCATCGCCTGGACCTGCAGCTGCAGCTGGCGCTTCTGGAGCTCGAGCTCTCCCAGGGCGCGCTGAAGCTCCATCTGGCGGGTCTGCATCTGGGTGCGGCCCATGCTCATCATCCCAGTGTCCACCGTCGCGGTGGCGATGGCGGTCTCATCGCTCTGCTCCACGCCCAGCTGCAGCTGCATCCTGGCGGCCATCGGGAGCATCTCCATGGAGAAGTCCTCGCCGTCGACCTCGGGTGGAATGCGAGCCACCTCGATCCACTTGGTGCTGCGGTCGATGCGGACCTTGGCTTGGACGATGACGACCGATCCTTCTTCGCTGGAGAGGTAGACCTTGTCGTCGTACCCGCGATCGCCCATGATCTCGGTGGCGATGGGTCCATCAGTGTAGGCGTGGGGCCAGAGCGTCCCGACCCTAAAGGCACGGATGGCGCGGGCCAGGGAGGTGGCCTTGACCGTGAATGTCGCCTGGCTTCCGTTGACGTAGACCGAGCGGTGGGCTGTGTCGCCGAAGAGGTATTCGACCAGCTGTCCGTCGTATTCGCTGCGCATGGCCATGGTTCTTCTCCCGTCTCGCTCTTTTGGAGCTCGCTCTGCTCGAAGACGTCCGGCTGAGTGCTGGTGGCGCTTCGGCTTCGCGATGATGACAGGAGAGTAACAGTTGCCACTGTCAGTAGCAACTGTGCCGCTGTTTTTTTTAGACGTACTCGGCCATCCAAGACGACTCTTCGATGGCCATCATGATGTCCTTCCCGAAGTAGTTCAGCACGAAGTCCGCGGTTCTGCGTCGATACCGCTCGATGGGCTTGACGTTGCCTCGGCCTTTGACTTCCCACAGGTACAGAACCTTTCTCTCGGGAGGGATACCTCCGATCTTGGCCCCGATGGTCACGACCGGGCGGGCCATCCCTCCGGGCCATCTCGGCGGCTCCCGGATGCTGTAGAAGATCATCTTCCCCTTGATGAACCTCGGCATGTAGCTGTCGTCTCTCAGGCAGTTGCCCATGCTGTGCCCCTCGAGCCGCAGCGCGTGGACGTCGGTGACCCGGTGCACGGACCAGCCGTCCTTCCAGCGATAGACGAGCTCTCCGGGTGGGACGAGCTGAACAGCGTTGATGGGGTAGACGATCCAGTCTCTGGCGGTACGGGTGGCCGAGTCGAGGCTGATCTTGTCGAGGGCCGGCTCATTGACGATGTACCAACGACCCATGCCCATGATGATCTCGTCCGTGACACCTTGGCCTTGTCCTTTGTCGATCCACTTGGCCAACCATGACGCGGCCCTGAAGAGCCTGGCTTGGTCCTGGTGGTGCAGCCCTCTCCCCATGATGCTCAGCCATCGCCTGGTCTCGGAGTAGACACGATCTCCGTAGCGAGAGCGGATCCAGGACATCCTGGTCGCCTTGGTCTTGCGCAGCCCTGCGTGGCCCATCAGCTCGTTGAGCACGCCCCGCGGCCCGCGGCGAGAGGCGTCCGTGACGAGCGAGCAGGCGAGGGGGACGAGCATCAGAAGGATCGATCCAGAAGATCGGTCTCTGCTCTGCTGAGAGCGTCGACGATCCGCTGACCACTGCCGACTGGCGAGTCTTTGGATACGAGCAGCCACAGCTTGTTCAGGTCATGGGAAGAGAACGGTGCCGTCAATGCCGTCTCGCCAGACTCGTCTCGAGGGGCGATGCGCATCTGAACGATGAACCAGGTCATCCTATCCCTGGCGTCATCATCGTGGATGGCTCCGTTGTGGGGACCCTGCAGATCGCTGGTGTTCATCTCTTCTGTGTTGAACGCCTCCCAGGTGGCCCGCGGCTTGCCGCTCGGGTCTCTGTAGGAGAAGACCCTGACCGTTCCATCTTTCAGCATCCCGGGGTGTCCATGCCTGTGTTGACCGATGCAGTGGTGCATCAGGGTCCCTTCTTGGTGCAAGGCATCGGTCCCGGTGATCTCGACGATCTCGGCCCCGTCGGAGAAGCTCGCCCGGACCACCTGCTGCTTGGCTATACGCTCGGCCTTCTCCTCGGTCTGGACGCCCGGGCAGATCTCCTCGACGAATCGTTCCGCTTCCTGGCGCACCATGTCATCGAAGTGCTCCTGAAAAGCCCCACGGAACAGCCCGATCAGGGAGGCGGACTCGATGTCGGCGTCGGGGTTTGCGGTCCTCCAGTCGATGAGGGTCAAGACAGCGTCCCCGGCCGCCCTCTCCTGCTTGTCGAGCTCCTCCCTCTGTGTGGCCAGGCAGACGGTCATATCGACCACCTCTGAGAAGATATCCTCGCGCTCGGTCCACTTGATGAGCTTGTCCAGGGTCCACCGCTCGATGGCGTCAGGGTCGTCGAGCTCGTGCTCTTCGAGGTCATCCCTTGGGTACAGTCCGTTCTTCTCCAGCCACTCGGTGTCCTCCTCCGTGAACCAGTCTTCGATGACGCTCTCCGGCTCTGTTGCGCCCATGTGGACATGATTGGCGAGCTCGTGGAGCTCCTCGTCGGTGACGCCGAAGTTCATGATCCACGAAGTCGCCCACGGAGGAAGCAGCCCCGCGGGATCGAGGATCTCATCACCGCCTGTGTCGCGATGGATCGCCGTGGGACGAGTGGACTCTTTCGAACCGATGTGCAGCCTGGTGGAGATGTGCTGCCCGTGCGCGGTTCGTTCCGACAAGACCGGCTGACGACAGCTGTGGTGTTCGTACCACTCGAGCTCCCCATCACTGTCCGCCCACCCGTCATCGTCTATCCCCTTGGCCGCGTTCCTGGCATCGTTCATGGCCAGGTCGTAGGCGAGGACGATGTACGACTCGACGTCATCGACATCCAGCGCGCCCCCCGCGATCTCTTCTTCGAGATCGTATTCGATCTCTGTCATGGCGTTGTCGAGATGGTTATCCGTGTAGTTGTCGATGTTTTCGATTGCGGAAAAATCGATGAGCGTATCGGAGCTCGGCAACTCCGGGTCTGTGTGCAGCTTCCTGGCGATGGCCGCCAGCAGCCTGGACCGGACCGGGTTATTTCCCGTGATCGGATTACTGGCCTGGTACATGGGCCAGATCTGCCGGAGGATGGCGTAGGCGACCGGCATCTCTCGCTGGATGAACTCGAGCCTGCGCTGCTGCAGGGTCATGGTCTGTAGAATCCGTTCGCGGGCGCTCATGGTCAGCGGACCGACCGCCCCGATGCGCCCCTTCAGCTCGTTGAGCACACCCCGGGGACCACGGTGCGAGGCATCGGTGACCAGGGCCGAAGCGATGGCGATGGACAGGCTCATTCTTCTGATCCTTCATCCTTGTCGCTCTTCAGCTCGAAGGAGACGATGTCGGCTTGGACTCGATGGGCGGTGTGCCGGAAGGGCATGTCGACGTTCAGCTGGAGCTTCGAGATCTCGTGCTTCGAGAATCCGTCGGAGTATTCGTGTCCCGGGACGATGCCGAGCTCGATGGTCATCTTCCAGATGAGCCAGGCCATGCGGTCGCGGGCGTCACTGTCGTGGATGGGGCCATTGTGCGGACCCTGCAAATCGGAAGTGTCCATCTCGTCGGTAGCAAAGGCTTCCCATGTCGCCTTGGGCTTGCCTGATGGGTCTCGATAGGAGAAGACACGCACGGTACCGTCCCGGAGCATTCCGGGGTGACCGTGGCGCGGTTGCCCGATGCAGTGATGCATCTTGGTGCCCTCACTGGACAGCGCCGTGAGCCCAGTGATCTCCACGATCTTGGCGCCATCGGAGAATGTAGCGATCTCGACCTCCTGCTCTGCCATCAGCCTTGCCTTCTCCTCGCTCACCGGGCCCGGTGTCTCCAGATCTGCCAGGATCTCGTCGGTCGCCTGGATTACCATGTCATTGATGTGGCCCTGTAGCGCGTGCCGGAGCAGGCCCATCAGGGAGTAGCCCTCTTCTATGTTCTCGTCCGGGTTCGCTGTCCTCCAGTCGATGAGGACCAGAAAGGCATCGCTGAGTCTCTGCACCACATGGTCGAGATCCGCGTTCTCTGCTGCCAGGCAGGCAGCCATGTCGGCGACCTCATTCCACAGGTTGTGCTCCGTTGCGTGGTCCTCGTGCCACGTCGTCGCCCACTCGGCGAGATCGTCATCGTCATCGACCTGTGGGATGTCCACGTCCGGGAAGTGGGCCTTGATCCATTCAACGTCTTTGTCGAGGTCGAGATGGCTGTCTACGACCTGGATCCCGTCCGCGCCCCATTCGACAACGTCCATCGCGCATTCGTGCAGGCGCTCCGAGTCGACCCCCTCGCGCTCGATCCAGGCCCTCATCCAAGGGGGCATGGTTCCGTGGGGATCCGAGATCCCTTCGGGTCCCTGTTCAATGTAGTAGGCGGTAGGATCCTCGCTGCGCCCCATCCCCATCAGGAGCCCCGTACGAACGGTCCGTCCCGGGGTCTCCCATGATACGTACACGGCCTGATGACATTCGTGCCTCTCGTACCACTCCTCTTCACGTTCCTCATTGACGTTATCGTTGAGTCTGTCTTCTTCGCCCTCAGCGTTGTCCAGGGCCGTGTCGTAGGCCACCTCGACGTGCCTCCTGGCGTCGTCGATGTCCATCTCGATCTCTTCGTCCGCAGCCTCCTGGAGATCGTTCTGGATCTGCTCGGTTGCCTGGTCCAGCTCCCACTCGATGTAGTTCTCCATTTCACCGAGAGCGGTGAATCGGCTCATATCGAACCCCTGGGGAGGGGAGCCTTCCCTCTGCAGTTTTCTGGCCACCAGATCCAGCAGCCTGGCCCTGACCCGGCTGTTGCCGGTGTTCGAGTTGCGCAGCTGCGCCATGGGCCAGGTCGCGGCCAGGATGGTGTAGGCCACCGGCCGCTCCCGCTGGATGTGGGCCATCCGGCGCTCTTGCAGGGTCATCCCGGCCAGCGGATCGGTGGGCGCGGCTCCTGCCCGCACTCGCAGCTCGTTCATGACACCCTGGGAACCGCGAGGTGAACGCTCGGTGCCCATGGCGCCGAGAATGGTGACAGCCAGGCTCACTCTTCGTCCCCCTCTGTCCCTTCGGGCTCGTAACGAGGGAACCCTTCTTCGTTTCGCCAGCGGGTGTCACCCTCGGCCATTCGGAAACGATCCTCGAAGTCCTCCCAGTGATCCGAGAGGAAGGCTGGGTTCAGTCTGTCATGCCGATCGACACGGCCTTGTCCGTTTTCGGACCGGATGGTGTCGATGAACCAGGTCATGCGGTTCACCGCGTCCTCGTCGTGGAAGGGCCCGTTGTGAGGGCCCTGCAAATCGGAGGTGACCAGGGTCTTGTCGAAGGCCTCCCAGGTGGCCCTGGGGGTTCCATCGGGTCGCCTGTAGGAGAAGACCCGGGTCCGTCCCTGCTCGAGCAGCTGGGGGTGCCCGTGCTTTCTCTGGCCGATGCAGTGCTTCATCCGGCGCGTCTCGAGGGACAGTGCGCTGGTGCCGAGCAGCTCCACGACCTTGGCCCCGTCTTCGAAGATGACCTGGTCGATGGTCTGCTCCTCGGCCTCTTCCTCGAGATCGTCTTCGTTCAGGATGCCCTTGTCCTGCGCTATCTCGTTGATCGACTCGGTGATGGCGTCCTCGTCGTGCTCGTCTTGGGCGTCCTGCATCACACCCTGGATCCAGCGGCCCTCGAGGCTCTGCTCCGGGTGCGCGGCTCTCCAGTCCATGGCCAGCCCGAGGCCGTCCTCCATCCAGCTGACCCTGACGGAGAGATCCTCATCATGCAGCTTGGCGATGTAGGCCAGCCCCATGGCCAGCTGCTCCCAGAACTCGGTCTTCTCGACAGCCTTCTCGATCTTCTCGGCGACGCTGTCCTTGGACACGAGGCCGATGTCGAACAGCCTCTGCTGTCTTTCGTCCTGGACCTCTGGGAGACCGAAGATCCAGTCGTAGTCGTCTTCCTGGATGTACGGGCAGGCCTCGCCACCACTGCTGACGGCGAGATAGGCCCACTCCTCGGGTTCTTCGCCTTCGCTCACGAGCTCATGGAGTTTCTCCAGGGAGTCGACGCTGTCGATGCCCTGGTCCTCGATCCATCGCTTCAGGCACGGCGGGAGGGTGTTGTAGGGGTCGTCGATCCTCAGTCGATGACCCCACCCCAGCCGCTTCCTGTTATCGCTCGAGTAGTGTCGCGAGATATCGACCATCTCGATGACGGGCTCGAGCACCAGCTTGGGTTCGTAGCTTCCCGGGACCTCTTCGAGCTCGAGCTCGTACTCGAAACGTGGGCCCTGATCGGTCCATTCCATCGCTGCCCGATCGTCCTCGAGCATCCTGCCGGTGTGCCAGTATCCACCACCCCCCTCCGGCGTGTACTCCGACATCCAGTGCCACCACCACTCATCGCGTTCGTGGCCCTGCTGGGCCCATCCGTCGAAGTCCAGTCCGAGGGCATCGTTCTTGGCGTACTTCCTGGCCTCTTCGTAGGCCTGTCGAACGCTCCGTTCGACATCGTCGATGTCCGCGCCCTCGTCGATGTAGTAGTCGATGGACTGCAGGTTCGAGTCGAGAAACTCACCGAACATGTACTCGGAGCCGAAGATGGCCAGATCGTCCTTGTCGGGGATGTCCTGCTCGTGATCCTGAAGCCTGCGGGAGACCCAGTCCAGAAAGCGCGCCCTGACGGCCATGTTCCCTGTGATGGGATCTTCGGACTGGTTCATCGGCCAGATCTCCACCAGGATCGCGAAGGCCAGGGGCCTTTCACGACGAATGAAGGTCAGCCTGCGCTGCTGCAGGGTGAGATGGGCCAGCGGGTCTACGGGACGCTGGGGAAGTCGCAGCTGGCCTCTCAGCTCCTGCAGCGCACCCCGCGGTCCGCGGCGAGAGGCATCGGTAGCCAGGGTGGTGGAGAGGATGATCTGCATGGCGCCATCATATCCTATGGCTGCCCGGGGGTCTCCCTGCGCCTGTCATCGATCTCCTGCCGTCTGCGCTCCACCTCGTCGCCCCAGGCCTCGAGGCACTCGACCTCGCAGGTGAACATCTCGGGGCTCCAGGTCACGTTGTTCTCTGCGCACATGTCGCGAGCTCTCTGCCAGGCTGAAAGCTCCCGTCCCATGCGCGGGCCCCACTGGACCTTGTCGGGGACCAGCAGGTGGCCCAGCTCGTGCATGGCGATGGCGAAGTCGGCGTCGGTGTAGATGGAGGCGAACTTCAGCCCGATGAACCTCTCGAAGGGATCGGCCGCGTTGCAGCCCACCATCCAGCCCACCTCGACGCCGTTCTCCTCGCACAGCCGGCAGAACAGCTCGGTCAGCTCTTTGTGTCGTTCGCTCTGTATCATGCCCTTCTCCGTGTCTCGGCCAGCTCGAGCAGCATGAGCTCGAGCCTGTCGGTGACCTTGTCGGTGGCCTCGCCTCTGGCGAGGTGTGCGTCGGTGTTGTCGAGCACGACTCGGCTCATCTCGATCTGTCTGCAGCTCACCAGCCACGTGTCCGGGGGGTGGTCGATGTGCCGATGCACCGAGATCTCCAGGCTCTTGGTCAAGAACCGAAAGCTGATGGGATCGGCATCGGACCCCCGTCGATAGCTGCTGTCGTCGTACCACTCGTTCATCACGCGGTGCCTCTTCATCTCCTCCCTCCCTTCAGGCGATCCTTTACCAGCCCGTAGTTTCGGGTGAGGCGTGTGATCTCTCCCCTCCACTCCTCGGCCATCTCGTGGTCTCCATCCAGGATGGCCTTGTCCCGGTGGGTGATGGAGCAAGACAGCTCACGCCGGGTGTTCTCGAGGCACTTGGCCCAGGCGGCCCGCTCTGTGGCCTGCAGCCACACGCCGTGTGACCAGCGTGACAAGGGAAACGAGAGGATGTCGCAGTCGATGTGGCCCTCGTCGTCGGGGTGGCCTGTGACGTAGACCACCATGGGGCCCTGGCCACCCGTTCCCTTCTCGGGTTCGATGGAGCTGACGATCCAGCGCATCATGAACGGCTCGTTCTCCCCGGTCCCGAAGGCCCGGTACAAGGTCTGGCCGGGCACCGGGCTCTGTGGCGTCCGATCGTTCATGCATCGCTCCAGCAGGTGCAGCCGTCACCCTTGGGGTTGAGTTTGAGGTGCAGCCAGTCGATGTGGAAGTCCCACAGCGCGGCCCTGTCTTCGGCGCTCCACGGCCTCCAGTCTCTCCAGTCGAAGCGCAGCTGGACCGCGCCTCCATGGGAGAGGGTGCGGTGCCACCAGCGCTGCAGCTGTTTGTTGGGGACGTGGTAGCCGCCGTTGATGGCGTCCAGTATCCGGGTATGGTCCAGCCCGAAGGCGTCGGTTGGGCCATCGTGACCCAGCTCGATGCCCAGGCGGAAAGACAGGCGCCGCACGGGGATGTTCAGCCAGGTGTCACCGTCGGGCCTGCCGCCCGGGGTGAACGGCACCCACCAGCAGATACGATCCTTGGGCCCGAGGTGGAGGATCACGGCTCTGCCCGCTCACGTTCGATGTTGGTCAGGCGCTTGCGGTAGTCTTCTCCTGGAACCCTCTTCACGACGACGGCGAGCCACTCGATGGCGTCGATGATGTTGAACCAGCTCTGCCGGTTGTCCGGTCCGGGGCGTCCGTTTCGACCATCTAGGATGTCCCGGATGGCGAACCAGGTCTGGTCGATGGGGCGCAGCCCGTCGGAGCGCCAGCAGGAGTCGTGATCCGACTGCATCTCGAAGTCCTCGGGTTTGAGCTCGAAGGACGAGACGTGACGTTCGGAGACGAAGGAGAAGACCTTGGTGTGGCTGCTGGGGCGTTCGAAGATCAGATGCACCCAGCGAGTCTCCTCGTCGGGCTCGTCGTCGGGGACGTGCTGATGGCCGTCGATGCGCAGGCGGATGTACAGGGCCCGGGTAGGCTGGCCCTGGGCCTGCCAGGTCACGCCTTTTGGCAGGGATCCACCGCGAGGGAGCATGGCCTCGACGATGGTCGAGACGGTGAAATCTGCGGCGAGGGTGCAGATGCTCATGACGGTCCCCCTTCTCGGAGCTGCGCCTTCCTCTGCATCCAGTCAGCGACAGCGATACAGCGATCGTGGGCGGCGCGGAGGCGCTCGTGCTGCTGACCGTCATCCCAGGACCTGTACAACGTCCTGTTGCACGCCGGGCACTCGGACTTGGCTATGTCCAGGGTGCCCTGGACCTCTGCGATGAGGGCCGCGGCCCGGCGCAGCTTCTCGGCGTTGATCTCGCCGTTGTCGATGGCTTGGTCGTGTCGTGTCGACATGGTGTTCCTCCGGTCTTTCGCACCCTAACCCTTGCCACTGTCCGTGGCAACTGTTATCCTCGGCAACGAACACGACCTGGAGGTCTACATGAGCATCCTCAAGGGCGCCCTGAGCGCCACCCCGTACCGTGTCGGAACCATCGGCGACGGCGAGGTCCCCACCCTGTCCAACGACCAGCTTCTGGATGGCCTGCGCAGCTATGCCTTCCGTGAGCGTGAGCTGCAGAACACCGAGCCGGTCTTCGGCTGGTGCAGTGCCAACAGCGTCATCGAGACGAGCTTCGAGGACATCAACGACTGCATCCTGGACCGCTACGTGCTCTTCTCCCTGCGCCAGGATCGCAAGCGCATCCCGACCAAGCTGTTCAAGGCCCTGCTGCAACAGCGGGTCAAGGCCTGGTGCGAAGAGAACGGTCGACAGCGCTGTCCCTCCTCGACCCGCGGCGAGATCAAGGAGCTGCTCGAGTTCGAGATGGTCCAGAAGGCTGACACCGACGTGAAGGCCTGGGACGTTCTGTGGAACACGGAGCAGGGATGGGTGCTGTTCGATAGCTCCGCCCAGGGAACCAACGAGCGCTTCACCAAGCTGTTCTTCGAGACCTTCGGGGTGGTGTTGCGGAGCGTCACGCCCCTGGATCTGCCCGAGGACGACCTGCTGCGTGGCCGGGCGATGGTCACCGGAGGGCTGGACTACCGACCAGGGCAGCCGCTGGTGTCCCAGGACACCAGCTCGGCGCCCCCGATGAACATCTCGGACCAGGAGGACACCCCGACGCTCCCTCACCTGGCCTACGAGTTCCTGCTGTGGCTGTGGTGGAAGACCGAGGTCCAGTGCACCGACATCGAGGTGCCCGGGATCGAGGGCAAGGTGGACGCCTGGACCGAAGGCCGGGTGGTCATGTGCGCGCCCGATGCCGACAAGGCCACCACGACGGTGACGGGGGAGAACCCCTGCGCCGCCCCGGAGTGCCGCCGTGCCATGGAGCACGGCAAGCTGCCTTGTGAGCTCAAGGTCAGCCTCCGCCGGGACGATCGGGAGTTCGCCACGGTGCTGCGCACCCCCGATCTGCACCCCAGGAGCATCCGGCTCCCGCAGGTGGTCTCGGGGGCCGACGAAGAGGCCCTGTACGACCGCATGTTCCTCTTCGAGGAGCTGCGCGACATCCTCTCCAAGCTCTTCACCTGGTTCCTCTCCATGCGTGTGCAGTCCGACTGGATCGCTGGCGACGGCGCGGACATCAAGGCCTGGCTGGCCAAGGAAGAGAGCGAGCAGGAGTAGTCCATGAGCCCCCGTCTCGAGCTCGAGTGGAAGCAGTCCACGCTCCCTGGATGCTTCGGCTGGCCGTGCGAGCACGCTCACCATGGCGGCCATACGGTCAGGGTCTGGCGTTCCAATCCGAGCACACAGCTCGGCAAGGTCGGGCTCGCCTGCTGGAAGATCGACGGTGGCGGCCACAGGGTTACCAGAGGGAACCTTGGAACAGCCAAGGTCGCAGCATCTGCGGCGCTTCGACGCCTGATGAACAAAGAGCGGGAGTAGTCCATGGACGATGACGAGGCCAGCATCCGTCTCCTCGAGCATGCCGGGCAGGGAAAGCCTGTCCCCGACGAGATCCGAGTCGCTTGGCTCATCGACAAGACCGAGCGTGAGAGCCGCTGGCGACTGCGATGGCTCGAGGAGAAGCTCGAGGACCGGGTTCTCTTCTACGTCGGCCCCATGACCTCCGATCGGTCCGATCCCTGGAATCTCGATGATCTGAGGTCGCGTCACGCCGTGCATAGGCTCGAGAAGAGGCATGACGGCTCCCGTTTTCTCCACAAGCGCACCTGGGCTTCCCGCACAGAGTGGCTCGGGGTCCATGCCAGCGGTGAAGATCTCGACCGGCTGCTGGCTGCCATCAGAAGAGGTGAGACATGCTCCTGATCCGTCGCATCCAGTGGGGCGAGCCCGAACAGCTCGGCCAACCCTTCCCCACCAAGCTCATCGGGATTGTGGTCCCCGACTGCTGTGAGGCGGTCCGGCAGAGCCTTGCCGTGACCCTGCAGTACCGTTGGGGGGACATGAGCGATCTGCCCGCGGCCTGTGCGCGGGCGCCAGAGGGGCTGGACTGGAGCCAACAGTGGGATCCGAAGACCCGGACGACGAAACCATCGAGCATGCAGCTGTGGCTGGACACGCTGCCCGAAGCCGAGCGTGAGCTCACCCGCTTCGATGTCGCCACACCTCGCTGGGTCGTGGGGTTGTCGGTGGACTCCAAGCACCAACGACGCCTGGTCGATGAGTGCGAGGACCCGGCCTGGGAGACCCCTGAGCCGTCCTTCTGTCCCCACTGTGGGACAGAGCTGCCCGTGGTCGAGCGCGCCCCCGTGGACGAGCTCCCAGGACCCGTGCATCGCCCTGTCGGCGATGGAGACTACTGCGGGACCTGTGGTGAGCGTTCGAGGGAGTGCTCCTGCATGTTCCCGGCCGCGGCCTGGCGCACCGTGCGGGAGGACGGCCAGACCCTGGTGCGCGAGCTGCGACCCGATATCCCCGTCATCGAGGGGGAGTGGCCGTACACCGTGGGCAAGCTGCTGCGCACCGAGCACGTCAGGTATGGCTCCCAAGAGGCGCGCCACGTCTTCGGCAACGACTACTACATGCAGCCCCACGTCTTCCCCCCTGGCGTCTACGTGATGAGCGGCACCGCCATGACCGAGGGTCCCCACGCTTTCTGGATCAAGGACGAGGCGGGGCTGTCCGAGCGCTTCCAGGAGGAGGTCCTGGTGGTGGACCCCTGGGAGGGTTGCAGCCTCGCCCCTTACCTGGGGACGCCCTCCGACCCCTCCCCGTATCGTCCAGAGTGGGTGATTCTCACAAAGGACGTCCCGTCCCTGGTGTCCGAGGTGTCAAGGGCTGGAATCGTGGTGTGGGTCGACGATCAAGACCCGAACACCACCAAGCGGACCCCGGACTACCTCGAGCACCTTCCACCCGATGCCGACGAGACCGAAGAGCTCGGCGAGGACGTCTCCAGCCTGATCATCGAGGAGTAGCCCATGAGCCAAAAGAAGCCCTTCGACGCCCCCGGTGTCTGCTGGAGCGTGTGGTACCAGGTCGAGGATCCAGAGGTCTGGTGCAGCACCGAGGAGTGGATCCGGGTCATCCACAATGGCTTGTACCTCGAGCGGAAGCGCAGCCGTGCCCTCGGGGACAGCCCGTGGGACGACAGCGAAGAGCAGCGTTCCGAAAAGCTGCTGGCCAAGATCGCCGATGAGCAGGAGTCGAGCAGCGGATTGCTGGCTATCGCGTTGCTGTGCTCCCTGCTCGGGATCGGCTCCTTCCTGCTGACCTGGGGCCTGGGGTTGTCGTTCTTGGCCTCTGCCGGGATCGGCGTCCTGACGCTCGCCGTCTCGTTCATCATCGGAATCATCGCGGTGGGCGTCCTCGAGGGGATCGCTGGTGTATCCAAGGACGTCTGGAGGTGAACCATGGGCTGCAAGAACCCCCTCGCTGTCGGGCTGATCCTGGGTGTGGCCCATTTCCTGTCGGTCTGGTACCTGCTGTCCGGTGTCCTGGACGTTCCCAGCGCCATCGGGGCCACGGTCGGAGGGTACGCCGGCGGCATCACGGTCTTGCTGATCGGCGTCGTCGTGACCCTGTGCAACCCCAAAGACGGTGAGGACGAAGAGCCATGAGTGAACAGACCAAGACCGACAAAGACGAAGGTGATTCCTCTGCCATCGGATGCATCTCGTGCCTGGTGGCCCTGGGCATCGGCCTCACCCTCGTTGGTGTCCTCCCCAGCAACTACTGGGGGCATCCACTGGCGCTCGGGATCGGCGTCGGTATGCTGTCCTTCGTCGTGTGCTTCTTCTTTCTCGTCTGGTGGTCGAACAAGGTTGACCACAAGCGAGCCCGGACCGAGAAGGGCGAGGAGGGGTGATGTTCTGGGCCCTGATAGCCTTCGGTGTCATGTGCGTCGCCTGCTGCGTCTTCGCTGTCGTCCTCGGGCTCTCCTTGCTCGAAGGAGAGGTCCCCGACAAACTCGAGCCCTTCACCAAGTTCATGGTGGTGTTCCTGTTCGTGCTATCCGCCGCCTTCGGCACGGCCTGTGCGCTGTCCGGGATCTTCGTCGGGGGCCCCACCACGGTGTCGACGATCGCGATGTGACCCCTTGCCACCATGAGTAGCAGGTGTTATGTTTCCTTCACCAACAGGAGGAACACCCCATGCCCGCTCCCCTTCACCGTGCCCCTGCGAATCTGAAGAACAGCCTGCAGCGTGGCATGCAGATCCTCGAACGCTACGACATCCTCGAGTGCGAGGGTGCCGTCGTCCCCGACAGCTACCCAAACGGGACCGCCAAGCACTCCCACGCCTGCTACCTCTCCGTCATGGTCCACCGAGACGCCCTCGAGCCCGACGCCATCGAGCTGCGTGAGCTCGGCTGGTTCGAAGAGCAGGACGGCCAATACTGGCTGTTGATGCTCTCATAGGATAGACGGCCTGGTCGCTAACCAGGAGTCATCCCATGCGATACGGCATCTTCTCCCTGATCTTCTTCCTGTCCGCCTGCACCGCCGACACCGTCGACGTCCCCGCAGAGCCCGTCGAGGTCGCCCCGGTCTCCGAAGAGACGACCGCACCCGAGACCGCCCCCGAGGCCGAGATCAACGAACCCGTCGAAGAGGCAGATGTCATCGAGCCCGCCACCGAGCCCGAGGTCGTCGAGCCCGAGCAGGTCGATCCGCCCAGCGAGTAGCGCGCAGCTCACCCCGCCACCGGCCCCTCGCCCATGATCGCCGAGGGGCCGAAGGTCCCCGAGATCCAAAGAGCCGGAGGACCAACGGTCCGATAAGTAGCGCGCAGCTCACCCCGCCACCGGCCCCTCGCCCTTCATCGCCGAGGGGCCGAAGGCTCCCGAGATCCAAAGAAGCGCGAGCTGGTCAACGACCAGAGAGCCGGAGGGCCGCAGGTGGGTAAGCCCCTGGATGACGGTCGATTCCTCTTGGTGTTATCTTTGCCTTATGCAAAGAAAGAAGCCCTACATCTACGGTGGAGAGGAGTTCTCTTCTCTCGCTGCGCTTCGCAGAAGGATTCAGCAAGAGATCGGCTACAAGACCCGCGTCATCGGACGTGAGTTTCAGGCGCCAGTTCTGGCGGACGTCATCCAGGACAGACATCCTCGCTTGATGCTCATGGGAATCCCCGAAGCGTTCAGGTTCCAGACGAACGAAGAAGGCGAAGGTCGCCACTGGAGTGACTCGCTGGCAGCGCTCTATGACGGACGCTGGCACAGGTTCAGCTACAACACGGCGCTGCGTCGAGAGCCGCTGGGGTTCGATGGCGAACTCAGGATGCGTTTCCAGGATCGCTGGGCGGTCGTGCACCGTCCCCGTCTCCGGGGAGGAGCGCTCTGCGAGTGTGGAGAGCTCGCCTCTGATACGCACCACGTGGAACCATCCCATAGCGACATCATTTCGGCTTGCACAGCAGCGGTCGGTAACGAAGACAGGGATGAGTGGTGGAAAGCCATGTGCGAGGAGCGCGGTGGAAAGAGATTCTCCATTCCAGAGGGTCACCATGTCACGAAAATGTACGATGAGATGACGAGATCAGCTCGCTACGAGCATCTGTGCAAGACCTGTCACCGCCGGCGGCACACCAGAACCACAAACAACGGCGCGTAGCCACCCCCACCACCAAGCCCGAGGTCGTCGAGCCCAGCGAGTAACTACTCGATTCCATGCAGAGCGAGCATGTTCTTCCATAGCTTGCCCTTCAAGAGTTCATTGCCCGAGCGTTCGGCCTTGGAGACGGTGGAGGCCGAGACCCCGAAGAGCGACGCCATGTGCTTGGTGGACATGGCGCTGCGGCTCTTGTAGACGGACAGCTCTTCTCCCGTCTCTGGTAGCAGGTCCGGGATCTTCCTCCGGAGCAGCTCCTTCGACATGCTTATCGTGTCGAACTTGTCTGGTGCCTGTTCGAAGATCTCGAGAGCATCCCGTGCATGCTCCTGCAAGGCGATGCATCCAGCATCGACGGCCTTTCGAAGCTCGGACTCCAGCCAGCCCATGTCCAGGTATCTCTTGGCGGCTTCCAGATTCCAGTTGCCGTAGATCTGATCAAAGCCGGTCTGCTCGATGCCTCCCCATTGGTAGGAGGCGCTACTGGCCACCGTGATGACGCTCTCGAAGACGAGGACCCCCACGAACAGGTCGAGCGCTGCGGATAGAGCACGTTGGTGCATACCCTCTGCTACGTCTGTTGGGTTAATGCTCCATTTTGACCATTCCGTGTTTCGGTACAGGTCCGGCGGCCAGCCTTCGTGTTTTTGGACATGCCAAATGTCCGGATGATCCCACTTCTCGTCTTCTTTTGCCCAGGTGATGGGAGCCTGGAGATCAGAAGCCATCGCAAGGTAAGCAGATGCTTCAGATGCAAAGCGGGCCCAAGATTCTACGGGACAACGCCGGGAGCGGGCAAGTTCCGACTGGAACGCTTCCTGGAAGAGGCGCTCCTTCTCTTTATCGATTTCCCTCCCCGAGAGTCCGGAGAGTCGAAGCTCCATTTCTCTCATATTGATGTACGTTCTGGTTCTCTGCCCATCGAGGTTAACGATCAGCGGCGAGATCGCCGACATCACAATCCCGGTCGGGCCCGAGTCTTTCTCTTCCGATGCGAAGCATTCCATCGCTTCCATCTCGTCCATGAAGCAGGACCGATTCAGAGAGAGCGTGTAGTCCGACATGTGCCATAGCTCATGGAAGAGTGACGCGGCCTTGTTCGGATCGTCCTGCATCCCGATGCTGTCGGTGTTGGAAGAGAACCACGCGCTTGGTCGTCTCTCACATTCGTTGCTCGGCGCGAACAGGACGATCCTGTATCCTGCCACCGAGCCACTACACATCACGGCAGATCCATCTACCAGGCGCGGACCAATAGTCATTCCGAGCAGCCGGATCTGCTCTTCGACGGCCTTCCTTAGCTCGGGGCAGGCACCAGGATCGAGGTCATGGATCTCGGATCTGTCCAACGGATAGTCTCCGATGACTCGGCCCATCGAGCTGGCCACCCATTTCGCAGTTCTATCGACGATGCTTGCTGATGATGGATGTCTTTTCTCGTACGCCTCGCGTTGGCTCACTGGAACAGAGCAAGCTTGTAGCAAGGTCTCCCATCCGTAGCGTTCTATATAACGGTCTTCCGACTCGAACACGATCGGGGGGAGGACACCGTAGGTGCCATCGTTCTCCGAGAGCTCGCAGGACGCGACGAAGTCTTCGGCCAGGACGTAGTGCCCGTCGACCAGGGCTGTGTCCGGGAGCGGCCCCCTGAGCTCCTTCGCTCTGGCGAGCCTGTCCATCACCCTCTCGCGAGCTCTGGAGACGCCATCATGGATCCGTTCACCGCCCTCTTCGAGCAGTCTGGCCAGGACCAATGTCCCGATGGCGATCACCTGAAGAAGCATGTCGGACCTCTCGATATCTCGTGCTCGTCCATTGTAGCATCGAGGCCCCCATCGCGCAGCCGTCCAGCCACCGACGCTTCGCCCATGATCGCCGAGGGGCCGAACGGGCCCTAGTCCAAAAAAGCGGACCCGTCAAGCCTGGTTTAGCCAGGCTTGGACGGTAGTCCAATCCACGTGCAGCTTGCACATGGTCACCTCGGGGTAGTCTCCCCGGCGTTTCTGCCAGGTGAAGCTCTTGCTGACCTTGCTCGCCCAGTCCTTACCGGGGTTGCCGACATCACGAAGGTTGCCGATGCCCTTGAAGCCTACCCCGTCGATGGTCCAGCTGCTGGCCTCGAGCGTCAGCATCTTTCCGGTCCTCTCGTCCCAGTCGATCACCAGGTAGCTGTGCCCCTTGGGCCAGTTGGTGAAATCCTGCACCAGGTAGACACCCTTCGCTGGCGGGGTCTTGGCCGGGTCTGGGACCATGGTGGCGCAGCCGGCGGCCACCGCGGCCGCGGGTCCATGGCCCGTTCCCTTGCTGCTGGCGTAGACCATCCACCACTCGTACTGCCCCATGGTGATGGGCGTGCCCATGGCGTTGGTCACCAGGCTGACCGTGAACAGGCAGCAGTTGATATAACGATCGCCGATGTTCCTCTTGGCGATGCGACCCTCCAGCCCCAGCGGAGCCATGGGCATCTGAGCCCCTCGCAGTCGGTAGGTCTGACCCTCGAAGCGCGGCAGCAGGTCCGTGAAGCTGGTCCAGCTCACCAGCCCCGAGGTGGAGGGGGGATTGTCGGTGAGCCCCTGGATGCCCTCGTGTTCCTTTCCCTGGACCAGATCAGCGTAGTTGCGCCGGTAGCTGGACTCGACCAGCCAGCCGGGACGGCCCTCGTAGACGACCTGGTACCAGTGGGTCCTGGAGCCCTTTCCACCACCGTCTTCGCTGAGGAAGGGGTAGCGTTTGCCCTTCTTGGCGCTACCCATCCTGGCGCTCTTGGTCGATGGCTGTTCGAACACCGGGACGGTGCGGAGGACGAGGACCATGGTCTGTGGCATGCTCTTCCCTGCTTGATGGATCGATCGCGAGGATCGTAGCACGGGCCCAGCTCGCTGTGGTGGGCCTGTCGGGGTATGATTGCCCCTATGGACCTCACCCTGCTCGCCACCCTGCTGACGCGACCCGCCGAGAGGTGGGTGAACCGCCGAGGTGTCACGGTCCGAGAGCTCGCGACCGGGCTCGGTGTGGTCGAGCTGTCTGACCGCTTGGCGCGTACCCACACCGTCGAGGTCGAGTCCGAGGACGACAAGGTGTGTGGCTGTGTCGTGGACTCGAACGGGGAGCATGTCGAGGACGCCTATGCGGAGATACAGATCATGAGCCCCGAGGCTGTTCTGGAGCGTCTGCAGGAGGCGATGCCGGTGAACGCCCAGCCCTACAACCTGTCTCCTGGCGGTGAGCCCGTGGGGCTGTTGACGGGGACAGAGCTACCCCAGGAGCTCCGTGGGATCGGGCTCGGCAGACGCATGATGAACCAGGTCATCGATGAGGCCCGGGACGAGCACGACATCAAGCTCGTCTGGCTGATCTCTCTCCCGACCGCGGTTGGGTTCTGGGACAGCATGGGCTTCATCGACAGCGAGCTGGGTCACATCATGCCGCTGATGTTCCTGGACACCGAAGGGTCGGGTTCATCCACGGAGGCCTCTCCTCAGAACGTCTCGGTAGCCACCGGCGACGAGCTCGGAACCATGAGGGTGCAGATGGACCCCGACGTGTTCCTGCGGCTCACCGGGAGCAGTCTCGACGCCCTCTCCATGGAGATGGTCCAGCGCTATACGAAGATCATCGAGCGTATCGGCAGGTTCGACGCTCCGCTGCGACTGGAGCTGGTTCGTGACGAAGGTCCCGCCTGGGTCGCGCTGCACGACGGTCGCCACCGCAGCCGGGCCGCGGCCCTGGCTGGGCTCGGCACCGTCCCGGTGATCTTGGAAGGTCCATCCGATCTGCTCGAAGACATCGCCACAGGTGCCGTGACCGAGCTGCTCTCCCAGCCCTACGATGATGAGGAGATCGAGGAAGGTTATCTCGAACAGGCCATGGTTCCTCTCGGGCTGGAGACGAGCCCCCCGGCCCAGCAGCCTTCGCGGCTCGAGTCGATGACCGTCCTGAACGAAGCGCCCGTCGTCCTGTACCACGGGACCACCATCGACAGGCTGGACGACATCCTCGAGCATGGCCTTCGGCCGCACCCAGGCCGTGGCTGGGAGGAGACCGAGGGCGTCTACCTGTCCGGGTCCATCGGGTCAGCCCGTTACTGGAGCATGAGCCGGCTGGCGCTGGACATGGATCTGAAGGGCGAAGCCCACCGCTACGAGCGCGAGCACCCCGACATGCCCCACGTCGTCATCCTGAAGGTGACCATCCCCGCCGAGGGGAGAGTGAACCTGAGAGCCGACATGGAGCAGGCCGAGGACGTCGGATTCGAGGGGGGCCCGATGGGCTGGCAACAGAGCCTCACCGAGATTGGGGACGTGATGTATGATGGACCGATCCCATCATCCTGGATCGAGGTCATCGATACCGGAAAAGGTCCATGAACATCCAGCTCACCACCATCCTGCTCACCGAACGATCCCGCCGCGGGTCGCGGGGTGTTCTGCAGGAGCTAAAGGGCCAGCTGGGCCTGAACTCGAGACTTCCAGAGACCACCGGGGAGTGGATGGGGGAGATCGCATCTCGCTACGGCTGGCCCACGGTCAGGCTCGTCGCCATCCTGCTCTGCTCACATCCTGTCGGGGCCTTCAGGGAAACGCCTCTGGTGCTGGTAGAGTCCGCCAGGGACAAGAACCTCGCCAAGGACGTCGACGAGGCGAGGTGGACCCCGCTGATGGGCTGGATCGGGCGCGAGGTGCATCGGCTCTGGACACGCATCCGGTCCGGGGCCAGGCGGAAAGAATACGGACGTGTCCTGGAGAGTGCCATCTTCTCCATCGACGTTGAGACACCGATGCGCGTGTCGTCGGAGAAGGTGTCCATGAGGGACATCCGGCGCTGGCTCTGGCTGCCCCAGGAGGCCAGCCTTGGCGAGACGCGGATCGGCGCCGATCTGTTCCGTCAGCTTCCCGAGATCCGGGACTGGTACGAGGCGAATCATCCCAGGCTGTCCAAGTACACCATGGAGCAGGCGGCCAGAGCCGCGGAGGACTGGCACCACGGACTGCATGGTGGGGTCGTGCTCCCTCGTGGTTCCGTGCGTCGCGGTGAGCTGGTCCTGGTTCACCCTGATAGCGACGTGAACGATCCAGACGGCTTCTGGACCATCCAGCGGCTCACCTCGAGACACCAGTACGAGGACGAAGGACGGGCGTTGCGTCACTGCGTGGGCGGTGGGGGCTACTGGGTCCAACACGAGATCGGAAACACCGAGATCTACTCGGTGCGCGACGAGCACGGTGATCCCGTCCTGACTATCGAGGTGACGGTCCAGCACGACGACGGTGTCGTCATCCCGAAATCCATCGAGCAGATCAAGGGCAAGAACAATGAGGTCCCGCTGCGGATCATCGCCCGGGAACAGACCAGCAGCGGACACGACGTGAGCATGGCCTTGAGTGGCGCCCAGGCCTTGATCGATCACTTGCGAGCGATCGCCGAAGAGCACGATGAGACCCTCGAGCTCTGCTCGGACGTCGCGGGCATGAGGCTGCACGATCCGGACGATAGTTTCATGGATGATATCGCAAGCGGCGACGTCCTCATGGATCAGGCCATGGCGTCAGCGATCGCCGAGCTGGTACACGACAACTACAACCAGAACCTCGTCAGGGCCTGGGCCCAGGCGACAGAGGACGGACACTCCGAATACCTCGCTCCAGTCATCGCCTGGGAACAGATGGGCATCGTGGAAGAGATGAGGCCTCCGTCCATGGTCAACCTGGAGGACTGGGTCCATGAACGCCACGGTCGTTACCTCGAGCGCAGCGGTGACGGTGACGAGATCTCACCATGGGTGATGCTCTTCGAAGAGGACCTGGTGAGCCCCTCGGATCCCACGGCCAAGATCACCATCAGGGGCGTCTGCTGGATAGGCTTCAGCGGTGAAAGCGACTGGGACGTCTCATCGGACTGGTACCTGCTGACCCACTCGGAGCTGCGCTACGAGGACGCCGACGGGTCCTTCGAGACCCCTGGCTTCGAAGACTTCGAGGAGAGACACAGCCCCGAGCGCGCACTGGAGCACAGCACGCACACCGGAAAGAACCTGGACGGGACCGAAAAGAAGTACACCTACACCAGCTGGGACGAGCTCGATCTGCTGAGCTCCTTCACCCATGTCTCGCACCCCAGCATCTGGAAGGTCGCCAGCGGCGACCCGGGCCCACAGCTTAGGCCTATCATCGAGAGGATGGACGACTGGATCCGAGACGGCGCCCTGTACGAAGCGCTGGATGAGCTGAACATCGCGCAGGAGAGGGCTGTCGTTACCGGCCCGTTCCGTGACGAGCTGTCCAGGCTGTGGAAGCTGGCCGCGGACGACCGCCTGCTGGCGAATGGAAAGACCGCCATAGCCAGGGCCAACGCCAGAGCCGAGGAGAAGGCTGCAGCGAAGGCCGCGAAGGATGGCGAGACATGAACCTCGACACCCTGCTGGTCACGGCCATCACCACCGACGCCTCCCGCCGCGGGCCTCGCGGGTCCCTGCAGGAGCTCACCGGCCGGCTCGGCGTCCATCGCACCCCTGACGCCAACGACATTGGAGAATGGATCCGCCGCTATTCGCTATCCGCCATCCGCTCTCTGCTCTTCGTTCCATGAACGAAACAGCCAAGGCACCGTACATCGTCCGCGAAGCGAGCGGTAAGCGGTAAGCGGTAAGCGGTAGGCGGTGAACGGTAGGCGGCAAGCGGTAAGCGGTAGGCGTTCAGCACCAGCTACACGAAGCCTGTCGGTGTCACCGTACGGTTCGGCATCATCCCCAGCTCACGCAGCGAGCTGAACCCGCTCCTCGAGACCACGACGTGGTCCAGGACCTCGATCCCGATCACCCTTCCGGACTGGACGCAGCGTTGAGTCACATCGACATCTGCAGAGCTCGGGTCCGTTGCGCCAGAGGGGTGGTTGTGCAGCATGATGATCGCCGAGGCCCCCAGGGCCAGCCCGGGACGGAAGACCTGGCGCGGATCGACGATGGTGTGCCGTAGGTTGCCCCGGGTCAACACCCGGCGCCCCAGCACCCGATGGCGGCTGTCCAGGTACAGCACGGCCAGGTTCTCGTAGTCCTCGAGACCCAGCGCCCGCACATGGTCCACCGCGTCGGCGGCGCTGGTGATGACCGATGCCATCTTCTGGCTCCTGGCCATCATCCGACGGTACAGCTCCCCAGCCGCCATCAGGCGAGCGTAGGCGGCCCCCTCGACGCCAGCCTCTTGAGCGATGCCGACATTATCGATGAGCCCCAGGTCGTGGTTGGCCTCGCTCAGCAATCGTCGAGCGACCAGCTCCGGATCCACGTTGCCGGTCGCGCCCGACAGCAGCAGGGCGATGAGGTCAGCGTCCGAGGCTTCTCTGGGGTCGACGACGAACAGGCGCTTGTACAGCGGAAGGTTGGCCATGGGGATCTCCTGTCGATGACAGGGTATCATCGAGACCCATCCACCGCTCACCAGGCGTGGATGTCCACCGACCTGCGATCCCTCTTGACGCGCTGGCGGTGCTTTTTGTCCCCGATGCGCTGCTGGTCGTCCTCTTTCGTAGGCCCCCGTCGCAGGCGCTGGCTCACGGGCTGCAGACAGGCCTGCACGATGTCGCGCAGGCGCCCGAGCACGATCTGCCTGTTGCGGGACTGGCTGCGGCGCTTTCCATGCGCCAGGACCAGCTGTCCATGCACATTGACGTGGCCCCCGAAGCGCTGCCGGATGCGCTCCTTGACGCCCTGGGAGACGGAGTCGTCGCTGTGCATGTCCCAGTGCAGCCTGGCTTTTGTCAGGTTGTGGTCACGGTGCATACCACCGCTGCCGCTGGACTTGGCGTAGGACCAGCGCAGGTGTCGCGCTGGGATGATGATGTCGTCGTCTATGATGACGGATTCGCGGTCCATGGTGTCTCCTGGTGAGGAGACACGGCGTCCCCTCTGTCTATCTGATCATGGGGGAGGGGCGCAGGTTCATGCGGTCGTCGCTCTGGGTCCTATGGATGGAAGCCCGGGCCGATGAAGAATTACGCCGACCCGGGCTCGGATAGGCATTGACAGCTTATCCACTCACCGTGGCCTGTCAAGTGGTTTGCCACTGACAGTGGAACTGGTTAGCTTCTCCATGAAGCGAGGGCCGGTGGCCGAGTGGTCCAAGGCAGATGGCTTTCAATCCGGAAGTGCGTGGGTTCGAATCCCACTCGGCCCTCCATATCGTTCACCGCGGAGCTCGCCCCGCCACCATATTTTCAACCACTGCCTCCGAGGGCTCATCGAGCCCGAGATCCAAAGAGCTGGAGGACCGTAGGTCCGATACTCGAGTGGTCCAAGGCAGAAGGATTTCAACCCTGAATCCACGAGTTCGAATCTCGTCCGGCTCACCAATTCATTCACCGTGGAGTTCGTCATGAGCGATCCTCTCCCTCTCGAGACCGAGCACGTCTGGATCGTGCAGGAGAACCCGGACACCGGACAGTTCCGCTTCAGGCAGGTCACTGTCGTGGTCACCGAGAAGCGCATCGCGATCCGTGGATCTGGTTGGGACTGGTTCGGGGGGCGTCGCTACCTGCCGCGCACCGACCCCCGACTGTGCACCACCAAACCGGCCGCGCTCGAGCTGTTCCTGTGGAGGATCGAGAAGAAGCACGCCTCCGCCAAGGCCGTCCTGAAGCGCACCACCGAGGAGCTGGCGCGACGTCAGGCCTGGGCCCAGGCGCTGTCGTTCACTGTGGTCCGAGAATCGGAACAATAGAGGCAAATGGGCATCTTCCCACACATCTGGACGGACGAAGAGACGGTCCGATTCAGGCGGATCGGCGCCATGGGCGTCCAGCTCGAGCCCGGCATGCACGTGCTTGACACGCTGTACCCTCACCCGGATGAAGATGGCGGCTGCTCATGCGACCACATCGTCATCACCCGCAACGGCGACAGCTGTCATACCCAGCGGGAAGACGGAACGGGTGGCTCCTCGACGGTCACCGCCTACTACCGGCCCAAGCTGACCCACCTCGAGACCTTCTGTCGGATCCTGCAGCTGGCCGTCGACGAACGGGGCGTGGAGTCCTTCCCCGTGGAGGGCTACGAGCACCAGTGGTACGAGGCTGGTCCGTCCGGGGTGAATGACCTGCCCTACTTCGTGCCCGGTCAGTACCACGTGAACTACCTGCCCGGGTTGATCAAGCTGTGGAAGCGACCCCAGTGGCAGGCTGCCGTCATCGAGGGCCTCATCGACGTGATGATAGCCACCGCACCTAAGGAATCCGACGAGGAGACACCATGAAATACGCCCACCCTCAGGTCAGCATCCACACCCAGGTGCTGCTACTCTCGCTCCCCGCTGACGCCCTGCGGCTGCTGTCGAAGGCCGCGGAGAAGGGCCAGGGCTGGAAGGTCTGTCTGGGCCAGGTCAAGGGCATCGACGAGTCCTTCGAACTCATCCCCTCTGGCGTCATCGCCAGGCTCCCCGTGGACCCCACCGTCATCCTGGATGTGGCCTGTGAGATGGCCAACGAGACCCACGGTGTCACCAGCGCCGAGTGGAGCATGGACAGCCACACCTTCGAAGTGACCTGGGGCGTGAACAGCCTGACTCTCGAGTCAGGAGAATCGGGGTACATCGAGCCTGAAGGTCGGGCCATGTGCTCCAGCCCAGGGTCACAGCTGTTCCCCTCGCTCTGTGACAAGCGCCGATTCATGGCCCTGGCCGTGCTCGCCAAGGCCTGCGGGGTCGAGGTGGTGGCACCCTGGACTTGCTGGAAATGCGGCGAGGTTCCCGAGCTGGTGCCCGGAGAGGGCTACGCCTGCGCCTGCAACGCCGAGCGGTCCGACGACGGCGCCGCGGAGAGCTCCGGTCCTCTGCCATGCGAGTTCTGCGGTGGAGAGAAGAAGCCCGTGCTTGGGCATCTGTGGTTCTGTGACTGCAGGACGAGATCGCGATAGGTTGCTTTCATGCAGCCACAGCCATCGGTCATCAGCCTCCAAGCCTCTGTCATCGAGGACTTCCTCGCGATCATCGCCTCGTACCTGGTCATCTGCCTGGACAGGGACATGGATCCCGACATGTCCGACGAGGACATCCGTGACATCGTCCGCTTCTGCGACATGTACCCAGGAGGGTGGCAGGTGGCTATCCACGTGGCTTTTCAGCGCCTAGGGGCCTCGAGTGAGGTCGCCAAGAACGAGATGATCGCGCTGTACGCACAGGGAAGAGGGGCTGTGGCCTGATTTGGGCTAAAGTCGACCGGGCCGCGTTCGATGAGAGGGCATGGCCACAGTCCACTACTCCATCGACTACCGATCACGCTGTCTCGACTGGCTTAGGTCGAAGCGGGAGCGTCACCCACGGTTCACCTACAGCGCCCAGGATGTGGCGACGGGGTGCGAGCTCACAGACATGGAGCGGGTCGAGGAGACCCTCACCTGGCTGACGTCCATCGGCCTGCTACGCGACGATGGCGGCGGGTGGTACCGATCCCGCCCGGGCCACGTGCATCTTCCGGTGATCGAAGATCTGTGATCTGGTCCACGATCGCTCCACCTTCTTGACGCTGCCACCAGGGGTGGCTACGCTATTGGTGTTCGGCGCGATGCGCCCATGAGGACACGAACATGAGACGAGACTTCTTCGGCTTCTGGTGAATACAGCGGCCCTGACTTGTGCAGGGGCCCTCCGGCCGTTCGGAAACAGGTAACGAGCAACCTCCATTACCCCTTTTCGAACAATCATTACCCCGTTCAGCGAACCACCACGGACGACGTCCGTTCACGCTGCGGGGACCGGAGAACCATCATGTCCATTCAACTGAAGATCAAGATCCACACCCTGGCCGACGAGAGCCGCCACATCAAGCGCTGGACGAGCAAGCTGAAGAAGCGCCGCCACGCTGCCCGCAAGAAGGAAGGCATCGAGGGCGACAGCCGCGCTCGCGCCCAGCGTGAAGACCCCCGCCTGCGCATCGAAGACGACCTGTACTGTCATCGCATGGACGTGGTCCGTCCCGCAGCCCGCATCTGCAACCTGGCCAACGGCTTCCTGCGTGGGACGCCCTACGCGAAGATGGAGGGCCGCTGTGAGCACCCCCCGAACTTCGACAAGGTGGAGAAGGAAGCCCGCCGCTTCTCGGCACCCGCCGACTGGGGCAAGCCTGACGGCGAGCTGCAGCACGCCTGGAAGAACTGGCTGCACGGCGCCAAGTGCCACCTGGACCCCCAGCAGAAGCTCAAGTGGGAAGAGGAGCGCAAGCGCATCTCCGAGCAGAACGAGAAGGCCTGGGAGGAGCGGAAGGCGGACCACCGGCGCCGTGAGCTGGCCCAGCTGCGCTCCCTGGCGGCTTCCCACCCCGAGGCGGTCTCTGCCCTGGCTGCAGGCGACGAAGAGGCCCTGAAGGCCGCAGGGGTGCCCACAGCGTCCGAGACCAAGCACCTGGCGCGCCGCACCCGGCCCGTGCGCACCTACCGGACGGTGTCACCATGAGCTGGACCGGAGAGGAGAAGTTCGACTGCATCTGCGGGAACCCTGCCGCGGTCACGCTGATGGCCGAGGACGGCGCCAGCCTGTTCTGCTTTGCCCACAGCTACGGATCCGGGCTGCTGATGCCGCTGGGACCCAAGCCCGAGGACTGGCCCGATGAGCCCACCCCGGAGCAGGTCAGGGAGCTGTTCTTGCAGAGCTCACTGTCTCGTCTCGACGCGGACATCGAGCGGACGGACGAGGTGAAGCGCTACCGGCAGCTGGAGCGCTCCATGCGCGCCGCAGAGGACAGGCGAGACCAGACCAGGGCCAGCGAGCTGTTCGATGAGCTGGACGCCCTGGAGGAGTCCCTACAGCCCGAGGTGGTCCGCTACCTGGAACGTGCCGAGGGCCCGGTCCCCGAATCGCTCATCGAGAAGCTGCTTGCAGACGACTACTCGAGACGGGCTTTGTTGGCATCAGCCGAGCGAAGCGAGGCAGCGGAAAGCGGAGAGCGGTCAGCGGTCAGCGGCGACACCACAGGTGTCGCATGAGCTACCTGGTCACCGAGACGACAGGCAACGGCTACCACTGCTCCTGCTGCGGTCAAACCTGGAGCAACACCTTCAGGATCGACGACATCGACGACGCCTACTCCCACGTGCCCACCATCGTGAAACTTGGTGCTCGGTCCTCCAGGGTCCGATGAGCTCGAAGTCGATGTCCCTGTGTCGCAGCTGTGCGAACATCTGCGCGAGGGAGGTGTCCAGGACGTCGACGTCCAGCTGGGGAAGGATCTCGTGTCCGGTCCAGCACAGCGAGGCGAAGGTCAGGCATCCCTCTCCGAGTCCGAACGGGTTGAGCTCTCCGTAGTGGGCCTCGATGATCTCGGATGCCATCCAGTTGTCGAAGCAGATGGAGAGCTCGAACTCCGGGTTCGTCAGCGAGACCCAGCCGTCCTTGGTCCAGACCTCGATGAGCTCCGGCTGCACCGTCCGCTCGCTGTAGAACCCGCTGCGGGTCCACTCTTTTCGGCCTCTGCCGATGGTGATGGCCTCGCTGCGTGGATCTTCCTCGGAATCGTCAGGCCAAGGGAAGCGCAGCAGGACATCGTTCCAGCCCGCGGCCAGGGTCGGCAGGGGGCTGAAATAGACACCCGTGGGTTGCTCGAGCTCCGGGCTGGGCTCCATGGGTTCGAGGCCGTACAGGGCGATGGACGGCAGCGCCGTGGGGCGGGTGGCGTGGTAGACGCACAGCTTGTCCCGGCCTGGACCACAGCACTCGTCCGGTGTTCGCACGGCCCGTGGACCGTCGATCTTGCTGACACCGTGCTTCATCCCAAGGACCAGCTCGAGACGCTGACGGCTCTTCTCGTTGCGCTGGTCGGTGAACCAGGCCGAGACACCGGAGAGCAGCAGGGTAGTGAGGGGGATGAGGGGCATGAGGCTACTCTACTCCGCTCGAGAGGCATGGGCGTCAACGCGAAGCACGCCCCTGTGCCGACGTCTCACCTATGGCCGCCGAGGACCTGGAGAGGTCCGAGTTCCAAAAAGCCGGAGGGCCGGCGGCCCGATGATAATCAGCGGCATACGAATCCCCGCTACGCACCAGGCCGGTTCAAAAAGGCGAGCACGATCACGACACCGGCCGCGACGGCGATGAAGGCTCCGCCTCCGCCTCCGCCACCACCCCCCGCGGGGACCCCATCATCTTCCCAACCGTCCGTCTCCGGAGGCGGCTCGTGCCGGGGACTCTCCGGGGGCGGTTCGTACTGGGGCCTCTCCGGGGGCCGGTAGCCCTGGTCCTGGGGCTTGGGATCGGGCTTGGGAACGTCGTAGACGTCCAGTGGCGGAAGTGCCGAGCCCGGAGGGGGCACCGAGGCGCCGAGCTTGACCAGGGAGGGGAACAGGTTGACCGCACGGTAGCGGTTCTCTTCGTCGGGCATAGCCAGCTTGCCGGTGCGCTGGCTCTTGATTTCCTGGATGTAGCGCGGGCGCTCCACGTACATGCCGAACATGGCCGCCAGGTGTCCCACGTCGCGCACGCCCCGGGCGTAGGCCACCATGGGGTGCTCGGTCTGGTAGTAGGGGGTGGGCCCTGCGCCCGAGCCGCTCTGGGTGCCCTTGGGGGTGACGTAGTTGTCCTTGTCCATCATCGCGGCGATGATACCGCGGGTGTTCTTGCGAGGATCCGAACGATCGGCGCAGCTCATCCCCTTGCCATGGTACTTGTCGTGCAGCTGGAACAGCCCCACCGAGTGGCCACCGTCACCGACCACCTTGGGATCGAGGCGTGTCTCGCGCAGGGCGTTGACGATCATCGCCGCGGCGACGGCTGCCGGCAGGCCTGCCTTCTTCGCCTCGTCTTCGATGATTCCGGCCACGGCTACCTGGTCGATGTCGACGCCCTTGCGGCTGTTGCCGTCACAATCCTTGGCGTCCCAGGACCAGTGGAAGGTCCGGCTCAGAAAGTCCTGGTTCATCCACTTCGACAGTGGGTAGGTCGCAGAGGGCACGCCCATGGTTTTCTCCTGTCACTGGTCGAGGACAGGGTAGCACGAGGAGAGCCCCCCGGCATCGGTCCCTATGGGATCCTCGGCAGTGGGAGCCCTGCCTCTTTTGGGGTGGCCCACTCGTCCATGCCATGCTCGCCGCCGCCGAGCTTCTCCTCTTTGATGTCCAGCATCTCGCTCCCCTTGGACAAGACGAGGGCCGCGATGGCGATGAGTCCGATCATGGTGTCTTCCTCTTGAGGCGTCTCATTCTTCGTCCTCTTCGTCCCTATCGGGCTCGTAGTCCATCACAGCCACTGGGATTGGGTCGATATCCAGACGTAGTGCCGCCAGCCAGCGGTGGTGACCGTCCATGATCTCGCCGTCCTCGTGCACCAGCAGCGGCATGACGGGGACACCGTCGGAGAGCCGCCTCGAGTAGTCGGAGACGATCTTCTCATCCACGTACTCCTGATCCGGGTGCAGGTCGTGGACTGACCACCACTCGATCTTCGGACGCAGCACGAAGCTCTCGGTGTCGGCCCACCGTTCGAAGTGGGACTGGATGTCGAAGTCGGCATCGAGAGTCCACTTCGGTACGATGTCACCGAC
>Ga0257125_1000229_pt1 | contig 80411 bp, 82 predicted proteins | sample SI106_200metaG_FD_190183 | JGI IMG/M metagenome (GOLD analysis project Ga0257125, IMG submission 190183) | Marine microbial communities from Saanich Inlet, British Columbia, Canada - SI106_200 | ecosystem: Environmental > Aquatic > Marine > Inlet | place: Canada: British Columbia | collected... | reverse complement strand
CCATTTCTAGGCTTTAATTTTTTTTCATAATTCCAAAACAAAAGAAACACTTTGTGTTTCTGGGCTTTGGAATATTATTCCAAAACATTTTTAAATCCAGATGCAATTCTTGAGGTCTATTGGGCTCATAGTTCAGTGGCTAGAACGTCGCCCTTACAAGGCGGAGGTCTCCGGTTCAAGTCCGGATGGGCCCATTATTTTTAAATTGACTTTTTTTATTGCGCCGGTGGTTGAATGGTACAATACGACGTTGCCAACGTTGTGGCCCGAGTTCGATTCTCGGTCGGCGCATACGCGGGGATGCCGGAGTGGTCAAACGGGACAGGCTTAGGACCTGTTAGCTTAGTGCTTACGTGGGTTCGAATCCTACTCTCCGCATTTCTTATTTCTTTCGGGCTATTACTTTTAATAGACCACGAGTGTGCGTGAACGCATAATTTCCTGCATCCTACTCTCCGCATTTCTTTTTTCTTTCGGGCTATTACTTTTAATAGACCACGAGTGTGCGTGAACGCATAATTTCCTGCATCCTACTCTCCGCATTTCTTTATTTTTCTTGGATTATTTATTCTTCAGAATTAGTTTTCTTCATCTCAATAACTTTATCAACAAACATACTACACTCTTGAATCACATCTTCTTGTGATTTAACTTTTAGTGCATAAAACAAAGCTTTTGTTCCACTTTCTTTAATACTATTTACTAAGCTTGATAAAAACACAGCAACAGCATTTTGATTAGAATATACAAGCATTGTGGTAAGTGAATCAAATATAATATAATCATATTTTTTCTTAATCTGTTTTGCTATAGCTAAAGAAATTTCAGTTAATTCTCCTGGTGCATTAACATACTCAATACCTTCTGATTTCTCAGGAGTTTTAATTGTTTTTGTGATGGCATCAATAAAGAAGACATTCTTCATATTAACATTATTTGTAATAAATAACTCTTTTAATGAATTATAAGTTTTATTCAATGTTATATAACAAACAGAATCTGTTGATAATTCTTTAGCCAGTTTAATTATTATATTATTATAATCCATTCCTTGAACAAGCAAAAGAACTGTTTGATGTTCTGCCAACTCTTTCTTTATATCCAAATTATCCACCTAATATGCCATTAACTTTTTTAATTAATAAATCAACTTGAAAAGGTTTTTGAAAATAACCCATTATATTTTCTTGATTTAATAAACCTGCTTTTGAAGCTTCTGCTTCTTTTACAACACTAAGATATAATATCTTAATATCCTTAATCTTAGGGATAACTTCCATTAGCTCAGTACCAGGCATCATTACATCCATAAGAATTAAATCAGGTTTGACTTTTTGTAGTTTTTCTAAGCATTCATCACCATTGGCTGCTTCAATTACTTTATATTTATTTTTCTCAAAAATTTTTCTTATTGTAAGTCTAACATCTGGTTCATCATCGACTACCATTATTGTTTTTGTCATTTAATTGTATCTTGCCCTTATTGTTTATTAACTTTACGCTTGTTTCTTAAATCCCATACTTAAAGAATTAATACAATACCTTTTACCAGTTGGTTTTGGACCGTCATCAAATATATGTCCTAAATGCCCTTTACATTTAGCACATACAACTTCAATTCTTTTCATACCATGGCTGTCATCAGAAACAAACTCAATAGAATCTTTAATCGCATCAGAGAATGATGGCCAACCACAATTAGAATCAAATTTAGTTTTAGAATCGAATAACTCATTTCCACAATTAGCACAAACATAATTCCCTTGTTCTTTATTATGTAATAATTTACCAGAAAAAGCAGGTTCTGTTGCCTTTTCAAATAATACTTCTTTTTGTTCTTTAGTTAATTTTGAGTTCATTTTTATCATTGTTTAATATCTCTGTTTCAACAGATCCACCACAATACTTTTCAACCATTGAAGCTAATTCATTTATTATTGAAGAAATTTCTTCTTTACTAACATTTAAACCTTCAACAACTAAAGTAACATTTTTTGTTTCTTCTGTCATCTTTGACTTATCACATTCTCTCCAGTTCCACCTTCTACAAAGAACTTCTTTATCATCTTGATAAATAACTTCTCCTTCTTTAGGATTTTTAACTTCATCAGAATTTAATTGAACAAATGTTTCAGTTCCGTTTGCAAACCTTAATTTAATATCACCTTCAACTTTATCAATATCATCCCCTCCAACAGGCACCATATGTTTTATTGAAATATAATTATATATGTCTACAATTTTATTAATGTGTTCTAAAGAAATGTCATCTAAAATCATTCTGTACAAGTTCTCAACAGAACATTTGTATTTTTTAGGTTTTGCTCCAAAAGAAGTATAAGCTTCCCTCCATACTTTTATCTTACTATTCTCAGATAATGTCTCTTTATCAAACTTTTCTTTAATTTCTTCTTCTTTTTGTTTGATTAAATCTAATACTTCTTGATTAACACCAGTATTGTCCATATCTTTAACAATTATTAATCCTATATTCAAATCTGGAAACTTTTCAGATATTTGTTTGTCAATTACGAATTTCATAATAATTAGTTATATTGTTATTTATTTAAATCTTGCCACAAATTATTTAAACAAATATCATATAGTTATTAACATGATAGAATTTTTTGTATTAATCATATTAATTGTTGCATTTGCTTTACTTTTAGGACTTAACTTAATTTCTATGCCTACATTATTAATCAACACTTCAATTTGGGTTTTATTAGGCTTAGCAATATTAAAAGATCTTAAACAAAGAAAAATGCAAGCTTATTATCTTGTTTCTTTCTTAATTACTGCAATAATCTTAATCTCACACCAATCTTATATTTTAAGATGGTTTTTTCAGTTTCTAAGAATGTCACTTATACTTGAATTTAGCATTGCTTTAATCTTAGTGTATGCATTTGCACACATAACTGGTCTTGTACATCTTGGTTCTCAAGAACTGATTAAGAAATACAAGGGATTTAAACGTAGTAAATAGTATACTAGTCTTTTTTTCTCTGATTGAATCACCACAACATATATAAATGAGAAATGTTGCTGTTAATCTTGAAGTTAGGGGGTGGATTTTCCACCAATAAGGGGGTGTATCATTGGAATCTTCAACAGTAGATGTTATTACAAAACATAACGGTTTTTACATTCATAGGCAAATTGAGAAAAAGTGTGGCATGTTATTTATGCGGATCAAAAAAAGACCTATGCACAAAGCTAAATGAAAAAATGTGTAATGTGTGAAGAAGAAGCTGTATTCTCTATTAAGGGTACAAGTGATTTCTATTGTAAGTGTTGTGCAGAAGAAGGTTTTAGTTCTTTAGATTTACTTGAAAAGCTATAAAAACAATTAGAACTTCCTTTTTTTATGATAAATTCATCTTTTATTTTTTTAGACAAGATTGGAAAACAATTAGAAAGAAAAATATGGCAGCAAGGTATTAAAGATTGGAATACTTTCATTAAAACTAAGAAAGTTATAGGCATTTCAAAAAAAAGAAAATCTTATTATGATAGAAAATTAATTGAAGCAAGAAAAGCCATTTACAACAACAATTCTAAATTTTTTAACCTTCCCCAATCAGAAACTTGGAGATTATATGAACATTTCAAAGATCAAACAATATTTTTAGATATTGAGGTAAGTGGTGTTAGCAAATATGATGATATAACTTTAATCGGTTTGTATGATGGAATAGAAACAAAAACAACTTTTAACATAAACCAAAATGAATTAAGGCAATTCTTAAGTAACTATAAGTTAATTGTAACTTTCAATGGTGCAACATTCGATCTTCCTTATATATCTAAGAGATACCCTAAACTCTTACCTGACATACCTAACTTTGATCTAAGGACAGCATGTACTCGCGTTAATTTAACAGGCGGCTTAAAACAAATTGAAAAACAGCTTGGTATAAAGAGAACCAATAAGATAGTTGAGAAGATGTATGGTGGTGATCCTTTAAGGTTATTAAAAATGTATAAAGCAACAGGTGATGATCATTATATTAATTTATTAATCGAATATAATGAAGAAGACATAATTAATCTTAAACCTATTGCTGATTATGTAACTAAGAAACTAAAACATTTAAATACTACTTCTTTATCCAAAAATTAAGATGGTAACTTGTAAACAATGTGACGGGGAATGTTGTAAATATGTTACAGTTTCTTTTGCAGAGCCAGAAGATAAAGAAGATTGGGACGAAATTAAATGGTGGTTAATGCACAAGAACGTAAAAGTGTATAAAGATACTGAAGGAGATTGGATTGTTGAGTTTTCAACCCCTTGCAAAAATCTTGGTGAAGATAACAAATGTCAAATTTATGAAACTAGGCCACAAGTTTGCAGAGATCATTCAATGGATGATTGTGATGCAAATGATGGCGATTACGCAGATATTCTTTTTGAGAAACCAGAAGAAGTTGACGAATATCTGAAGAAAAATCCTATTACAGAAGATTAATTCTAATTACTAACAAAACTTATAAATCATACAATTTTCACTTTTATCAATGGCAAACGAATTAGATTATCTTTTTATCTTAAAAGCATTAAACGAAATACCTTTTGGTGTTGGTAAAAAATTATTAATTGATTTTCTACAAGGTGAGGAAGGCCATCCTTCTATTAAGAAAAATAAACTATACAATCTAAAAAACTTTGGAATTCTTGCTTATGACAAAGAAGAACTTACAAGCCTAATTGATAATGTTTTATTGAACGATTTAATTAAGACTACTTCAGTTCAAGGCAATAAGTTTTGGAAAGTTATGGAATTAACTCCAAAAGGTATCAAAGAAATTGACAATCCAACATTATTCAAAAAGAAACTTTCTTTTAATTTTAAAGAAACAAAAACTTTTATAACAAAGCAAGATGAAGAACAATTTGCAGCCTTTGGTGATTTTTTAGCTGGATTTAATAATGAACAAAAAAAATCAATAATTGATAACAATAATCATATCTTATGTATTGCTGGTGCAGGTTCTGGTAAAACAACAGTCCTTACAAAAAGAATAGAATTTCTAATTAATTATCGTTCTGTTAATCCAGACAAGATTTTGGCAATAACATTTACAAGAAAAGCAAGACAAGAAATGATGTTTCGGCTTGAGAAAACAGCACCTAATGTAATGGTAGAAACTTTTAATTCATTTTGTGAGAAAATTTTAAGACAACATGAAAACCTTATTTATGATAAACCGGTAAGCGTTATCAGTTATCGTGACAAAATTCTTGTAATAAGAAAAGCATTATCCTCACTTGGTTTAAACATTAATCAAGCAGTTAATATGTATTTCACTTACGCACAAAAAAGAAGTAAAACAAACGATCAATTGGCAAATATATTCCTTAATGATTGTTTCTTTGTCAGAGATTATTTTAAGTTTAAGAATCGGCCTGTTGAAGAATCTTCTTTTCAAACAGATAACAAAGAGCATGAAAAAAGTGCTATTCTTATGTTTGGGGTTTGTAATTATATTGAAGGATTTATGAGAAAAAACGGTTTAAGAGATTTTGCTGACCAATTAATTGATGCAATTGGATTTTTTGAAAAAAATCCTGATAAAACTCCTTCTTTTGATCATATTCTAATAGATGAATATCAAGATGTTAACTCTACACAGATTAAACTTGTTGATTTACTCAGTTCAAAAAACATATTTTGTGTAGGTGACCCAAGACAATCAATCTATGGTTGGAGGGGTTCTGACATTAAGTACATACTAAATTTTGAAGACAAATATCCTGGGTGTGACATAATTACTTTAACAAAAAACTATCGTTCAACAAAACACATTGTTGAATTAATAAATAAGTCAATAACTAAGATGGGTCTAGCTGACTTAGAAAGTTCTATGGGTGGCAATAAAGAAATTAAATTAATAAAATTTATCTCAGAAGGTGCTGAATTTGAATTTGTTATTCAAAGAATCATTGAATCAAAACTTCCAATGGAAGAAATATTTGTTTTAGCACGAACAAATCGTCAACTTAATGATCTTTCACAACTCATGAAATCTCGTGGGATAAGACACCTTGTAAGAAGTGATGAAATGAAACGTAGTGTTACTGCTAAACAAGGTGAAGTTACTCTTGCAACTATTCACGGAATTAAAGGTTTAGAAGCTGAAATGGTTTTTGTTATTGGTTGTACAGTAAACAGTTTTCCTTGTAAAGGTAGTGAACATCCAGTAATTGAAATGGTTAAAATTGATGAATACGATAAAGAGGAAGAAGAACGAAGATTATTCTATGTTGCAATGAGCAGGGCAAAATCAAGTTTGTATTTAACTTATTCTGGTAAAAAGCCAACTTATTTTATTACAGACGAAATGCTTAATATTATTGAATCAAATGAAATTAAACCAACACCTAGCTATAAAATTAACAAAGCATTATCTGGTGATATTATCTCTAGGTTAAGGGAATGGAGAACAGAACTAAGCAGAAACCATAATGTCTCTGCTTTTATGATCATGCATGATAAAACAATGATAGATATTGCACAAAAAATGCCTACTTCTTTAGATGATTTAGAGACTGTTCATGGTATGGGTCCAACAAAGATAATGAAATACGGTGATGAGATTCTTCAATTGATACAAGGCTAACGGCTTTTCTTAACACCAACCCTTTCACAATATTTAATTATTGAACATTTACTACAAAAAGGAGAAATAGGGTTACATATGGTCTTTCCATGATTAACCAAAACATCATTAACCAAAAACCATTGTTTCTTTGGAACAATTCTTAACAATTCAACTTCAGTTTTTTCAGGATCTTTAGTCTTAACCCAACCAAGTCTATTACTTATTCTATGAACATGTGTATCAACAGGGATAGCAGCAATTCCAAAAGCATAAACTAAAACGCATCCAGCAACCTTTCTTCCAACTCCTGGACATTTCATCAACCTTTCATAATCATTAGGTACCTTACCTTTAAATTCATTAATAATCAACTTTGATGTTTCAATGATATATTTAGCTTTTTGATGATAAAAACCAATTTTCTTAATTATTTTCTCAACATCTTTAACTGGAGCATTTGCTAACTGTTTTGCATTTTTATATTTCTTAAACAGTGCTCTTGCAATAGGTTCTGTTTGTTCATCTTTAGACCTAGCAGATAATATTGTAGCAATAAGTATCTTCCAGCTATCAAAATTAGAAAGCACAGCAAGCATTGTATTGCCATAATTTTCTTTTAGTATAGAGATAATCTTTTGTATCCTTTGTTTTTTATCCATTATAGCCTTTAATAATCAAAATATTTAAATAGGTTATGCCTAAAAAACAGATTATGATATATACTCCTCAAAAAAGTCCAAAAGAAGCTTTTATTACAATTAGCCTGATTGTTTTCTTTGGAATTGTTGGTGGTATTGTTACTAAGATTCTTGCACCAATTCTTAATCTTAGCAAAGGTATTTACGTTTTATTTCCACTAATTGCACTTTTCTTTTGGATTCAATATACCTTAGTTTTAGCATATATTCAATTCCAAAATAACTCAAAACATAATTTCAAGTCAATAACTGATTTCTTGTTACATCCAGTATTTAGGTTCTTTATATTTTTACTTTTAGCATTTTACGGAATCTATCATGTATTTTTAGGTGAAATTATAATCTCCTATCTTGTACTCTTTGTTTGGTGGATATTTTCACTTAATTTTTATGTATATTATAAAAATGGTAAGAAATAAATGGCAATTCAATTAACAGAACAAGAAAAACAATTAGTTGCAGAAGGCAAACTTAATCCAGCAGAGATTGAAGAACACAGAAAACTTCATCCAGTTAGAACTATTAATGTAAACGAAGTAGATGAAATTAAACAAGAAATTCGTGATACAAATATTCTATATAGGGAATCTATACAAAAGAATAAAGACCTGTACCAAGAATTACAAGAAAACCGTAAACGTAAAGAAGAATTTAGAAACAAGATTGCTGAACTTAGAATTAAAAAGAAAAAATTGTTAGGATTAATACAATAATTATCTTCCTCTTTGACCTTCATAAAAATCTTCAACCATATCAAGTGTTGAAGCATCAGTTGCCTTCCTATCTTCTCTTAATCCTTTCAAACGCGGAAACCTTAATGCATATCCGCTAGAATAAGTTGGTGACTTTTGAATTTCTTCGAAAGTTATTTCTACTACTATTTTTGGTTTAACCTTGACATTTTTACCTTTTTCAGATATAATTAATGGTTTTAATTCTTTAGTTAGTTGTTCAAATGAAACACCTTCTTCAGACTTTTCTTTTATTCCAGTACCCATCTTTCCAATTTCTAAAAAGTTTTCATTATCAACACAAGCCAATGTAAATGAACTTAACCAGTTTGAACGTTTACCTTCACCCCATTCAGCACCTACAATCACTAGATCAAGTGTATCCATTACTGGTTTTAGTTTAACCATGAATCCTACTCTTGCACCTGGCTTGTATGGACTATCCATTTTCTTAAGCATAATACCTTCATTACCTGCGTTTAATGAATTATGGTAAAACTCTTTAGCTTCTTTTATATCGGAAGTGATTATATTCTTAGCAACAACAATTTTCTTTTCTGTATCTGACACTATTTTTTCAATTATTTTTCTTCTTTCAAAGAATTCAGTAGTGATCATATTCTTATTTTCATAACTAATTACATCAAATACATTGACTTCAACTGGAAATTTCTTTGCAATATCCATAATATCATATTTTCTTTTTATTCTTTGAGATATTTTTTGAAATGCTAGATATTTACCATCTTTTGGACTATAACCTACACATTCTGAATCTAGTATGAATGAATCACCTTTAACATATTTTTTAACAGAATCAACAACATCTGGGAATTGTTTAGTAACTTCTTCTAATCTTCTTGTATAAAGTTTAATTTCATCTTTATTTTTATGAATTTGAATTCTAAATCCATCATATTTGTATTCTAAATCTGCAGGAATTCCAACTCTTTTAAATCCCTCTTCCATATCTTTAACTTTTAATGCCAACATTACTTTTATTGGCTTACCAACTTTTAATTCTAATTTATCTAAATCATTATTTTTTGCAGTTTCTGCTACTAATCCAAAGTCATTAGTAATGTCAAAAGCTTTCTGTACTTTATTCACATATTTGTTATATTCTTCCCTATCTTCAACTTCTAAATTTCCGTCAAGATATTTTACTTTTGCTTGGCTTTCAAAATATGTCCAGACAATCGCATCACGCATCGAACCTTCTCCAACACCAACTCTCATATCTTCAAGTACCATCCTAATAATATATCTAGCTTCTTTTGGCTTTGCAGATGTAAGAAGTTCAGCAATAAATGATATTTTATGATCAACACTTCCAGAACCTTCTAAGCTTGCAAGTTTTTGAATATTATCAAAAACCTTTTTAACTGTTAAATCTGAACTAAATAATGTTGCTTGTTTCTTTTTTTTGATAAGATTTTCAGCAGCAATTCCTAAGTCCCCTGTTTTTTTCCATTCATCTTCAACAGCAGTTATACCTGTTGCCTTACTAATAGCTTTTAACACTAATTTTGACGCAACACCAATTTTTCTTTCATCCCAATCGGGAAATATCTTGCCTTGAATCAATAATACAATCTTACTAATATCTTTTTCTTTAACATTTTTCAAAAATTCAGAAATAATGTATGTTTTTTCAAGCCTTTTTGTTGTTGCTTCAAGACTTTTATAGACATCAACAAGTACTGAGTATTTCATAAAACTTAAATAGTAGTACTCATATAAAAAGATTCTTATGGATACTCTAGAAGCGATAAGGAAAAGAAGGTCTATCAGAAAATATAAAGATCAACCAGTTGAATGGGAGAAAATAGTTAATATTGTAGATTCTGCAAGGTTTGCTCCAACTTCTGGAAATATCCAAAATTGGAAACTTGTTGTAATACGTGAATCTCCAAATAAAAAATTAATTGTCAAAGCATGTCATGACCAACAATGGATTGTTGAGGCAGATACAATAATTGCAGTAATTGGGGAACCAGAACCAGCTGCAAGATATTATGGTGTTAGAGGGGAACATTTATACACTATTCAAAATGCAACTGCTGTTATTGAAAACATACTTTTAGCTGCAACCGATCAGGGATTAGGAAGTTGTTGGGTTGCTGCTTTTGATGAAGATCTTATGAGGCGCGCATTGATGTTACCTGAGGAAATTATTCCTCTTGCAGTTGTTACAATTGGTTATCCTGACGAAAAACCAGACATGCCACCTCGTACAGAACCTCAACACATGATCTTTTTAGAGAAATTTAAGGGTTCAAGAAAACTTCCAATGAGGGGGTATTATAGTCAGAAAACACAACAAACTGCAAAGAGAACTTCTAAAGCATTAAATCGTGCCTCTGTTAAAATTAAAGAAAAAATCAAAGCATTAAAAGAAAAGCGAAAACAATCTTAATCTCTCGACGATAGATAAATCTAAAAACGAAAAATTTATATATAACCTATAACATTAAATTTATTAAATTTTAGAAAAAAAGTTTTTTTGGCGAAAAACTTTCCGAGTTTGTTTGAAACATTTAATAAAAAGCATTTTGGCGAATGCTCGTAACGTATGGCGTACGTTGGCTGTTTCTAGATAGAAGTAAGGGGACAACATCCTTATATACTTTTTGGTACTTGAAAGTATAGACTGGAGAATATAAATACACACCTTAAAAGGGGGGAGACAAAAAAATGGACGTAATCATTGATAGTGCGCTTAAGCACGCAAAAGAAAATAATTTTGACCAGGTACAGGTTGGTCAAGCAAACATCAAAGTTTTTGGTGTAGGTGGAGCAGGTAACAATATGGTTGGCTGGCTTTATCAAAAAGGAATCAAAGGTGCAGAAATTCTGGCAGCTAATACAGATCAACAGCATTTAAACATAATTGATTCAGACCGAAAATTCTTGATAGGTAAAGGCGTTACTAGAGGATTAGGTTGTGGTGGTTTCCCAGAAAAAGGTGCTGAATCTGCACAAGAAAGTTTACAAGAAATCAAAGAAGCACTAAAAGCTTCTGATATGGTATTTGTTTGTGCTGGCATGGGTGGCGGAACAGGAACTGGTGCTGCACCAATTGTTGCACAAGTAGCTAAAGATACAGGTGCAATTGTTATCGGTACAGTTACCATGCCTTTCAAGATTGAAAGAGCAAGAGTTGACAAAGCTGAATTTGGTCTTCAACAACTTAGACAAGTTTCAGACACAGTAATCGTAATTGACAACAACAGATTAGTAAATATTGCTGGTAATTTACCAATCCAACAAGCTTTTGCTGTTGCAAATGAACTAATCTCAACAATGATTAAAGGAATTGTTGAAACAATTGCTGTACCAAGTTTAGTTAACTTAGATTATGCAGATGTTAAAGCTATCATGACAAATGGTGGTGTTGCTGCTATCGGTGTTGGAGCTAGCGATACAAATAATAGAGTTGAAGAAGCAGTTAAAGGCGCACTAAGCAATCCGCTTTTGGACATTAGTTATAAAGGTGCAACAGGTGCTTTAATCCATATTGCTGGCGGACCAGATATGACTCTGGACGAAATCAGTAGAGCTGGTGAATTAGTAACTGAAAGCTTAGATCCAGATGCAAACGTAATCTGGGGTGCTAGAGTTGCTGAAGATCTTAAAGGTAAAATGACCATAATGACCATCATTACTGGTGTAAAGTCACCTTGGATCTTAGGAAAGCAAGAGTATGGCACAAAAAGCCCTCAAGCAGAGCACCTAAGCGAGGAACTCGGCATAGAAATTTTGTAATCACAAAAATTCTTGCCTTCACATTAAACCACCCCCAAATAGTTCATTGTGAAGGCATTTTTTTTATTTTTTTAAAAAACAAATATCAAAGGGGAGAAGACATTCATCAATTCTCGCCTTCACATTAAACCACCCCCAATCGTTTTTGTGAAGGCATTTTTTCTTTTTATACATTAACTTTTTATACTGATTTTGAATTTAATACAATATGACACTATACTTCATTGGTTTAGGCCTAAATGATGAAAAAGATATTACAGTTAAAGGTCTAGAAACTGTAAAGAAATGTGATTTAGTTTATTTAGAAAGTTATACTTCTAAACTAGCTTGTTCTATTGAAGATTTAGAAAAACTTTATGGCAAGAAAATTATCTTAGCAGATAGGGAATTAGTTGAACAAAAAGCAGAACAAATCTTACAAAAAGATAAAGATGTAGCTTTCTTAGTAATTGGTGATCCATTTGGTGCAACAACCCATACTGATCTTAAGTTAAGAGCAAAAGAAGCAGGCATTAAAGTAGAAATAATTCACAATGCTTCAATTCTTAATGCAATTGGAGTTGTAGGCTTAGAACTTTACAAATTTGGTAAAACAACTTCTATTCCTTATCATAATGAAAATGTTACTTCACCAATTGAAGTAATGAAAGCTAACCAAACAATTGGTCTACATACCTTATTCTTACTTGATTTAGATCCAAAAAATAATAAATATATGTCAGGAAAAGTTGCAGCAGATTATTTGATTAAAAATGGTGTTGATGAAAATACAAAAGCAATTGTTTGCGCCCAAATTGGTTCAGAAAATTCTACTTTTGCTTACAAACCACTTAAAGAAATTCCTTTGATAGATAAATTCCCTCAATGCTTAATCATTCCTGGAAAACTACACTTTGTAGAAGAAGAAGCATTGAATCAATTATAGGAAATTAGTAAATTTCTTATTCCTCAGATTAAAATCAATCTGAGTTATAGAAATTCTTTTATAGTTCTAATATTTATTTTGTTAATATGGCAAAGCCAAAGGAAAAAATAGCTATTATTGATTATGATAGTATGTTCACTGGAGGTATTGAAGAAAAAGTTAAGCGATATATTGCCAAAAACCCTGGGGATTCTTATCAAGTGTTAAAAGCATCTGACTTAGAAAGTTTAGATGATATTGATGCAACTAAAGTAATTCATACAGGCGGTACAGGCGAGCCAGTTCCTGGAGAACGACCAGGATCTTTATACATTTGTCATTCTCACCAATGGAAAGCTCAGCAAGAAGGTGGCAAAGTTGAACATCTAGCTGATTATAATAAAGGGACTGGTTATATGGAAGTTCAAGATGATGACGATGTTATTGGTAAACAAGGTAGCCAAGTTGCAATTGAAAAATATCATACATTAGCTGTTACAGAGGCACCAAAAAATGCTAAAGTTATTGCAACTAGCAAACAAACTTTAAAAGATGGTAGAGAAGTCGAAACTGCAGAAGCTTTAAGATATAAAGATGGCAGTATCTCACTCCAAGGCCATCCTGGCGGTAAAACACCTTCCTATGTTATTGATAAATATTTAGAAGCTGCTTAATGATTAAATTTATATATCAACATTAATCCCTATCATGTTACAGCCCCGTAGTGTAGTGGCCAATCATCCGAGATTTTGGGTCTTGGGACCGCAGTTCGAATCTGCGCGGGGCTATTTTTATTCTAAAAATAGCCTATTTCTTATCCCATTTTTTTGGTTTATCAATAGACCAATGCACAGATTCAAATTGTTTTATCTCTATATCATATTTCCAGTCTTGATGAAACCACACTATTGCTACTTTTGGTATAAATCCTACTTTTTTTGATCTTGAATACAAATCAAATGTATTTTTTGTTATCTTTAATGGCCACTGTGTTTTATTAGCATAAATTGCCTTTTTACTTTTTATCTCATACAACACTTTTTCTTTCTGATTAAATTCAACTGCATCAATTGAATACCAATTATTATTAATGAACTCTATTTGGTCATTTGTTAAATATTTACTAAAAATTTCCATGAATTTATTTTTATTAAAGAATTTATTAATAATTATTTTATCACTAGTTAATTTAAACATACACTCTGCAATATTTCCTTTATAAGATCCCTTAAGCTTATTCAAGTCATACATTAATTTTATATAATAATCTATATTATTTAAGTTTTATTAATCTAATGGAACATATAAAATGAAAAAAAAGAGTTTCTTAAAGAAAATAAGCGAAAAGATAGATAAAAAGCTAAAAGAAAAATCAAAGAAATGTTGTTGTGAATGTGATTGTAATGCTACAAAAAAGCGTTGATTGGTTTGTTTCTGTTTTAGGATTACAAGGTCGTTTAGCAGAATCTGTTAACTTCTTTATTTATGATACTATTAAGATTCTCTTATTGCTATATATTTTAATAGCTGTTATTGGATTTCTTAGAACATTTTTATCTAGAAAAAAATTAAAACAAATACTTTTGAAAAGCAAATATACTTCCGGAAATTTAGGTGCTGCATTATTTGGTGCAATAACCCCTTTTTGTTCTTGTTCATCAATTCCAATATTTCTTGGTTTTATTGAAGCAGGAATACCTTTAGGAATTTCTTTTTCTTTTCTTATTACTTCTCCTTTGGTAAATGAATATTTAGTTATCTTAATGTTAGGTTTTTTTGGTTGGAAAATAACTATTCTTTATGTTATATTTGGAATACTTGTAGGTTATCTTGGTGGAATTATTCTTGGTAAGCTTGGTTATGAACATTTATTAGAAAAAAAGATGATTAATACAAAAGAACCAGTTATTAAATATGATGCTAAAAAAAGAATTAAGTTTGGAATAGATGAAGCAAATTCAATATTTAAAAAGATCTGGCTATGGGTTATAGCTGGAGTTGGTGTGGGTGCTTTAATCCACAATTTTGTTCCAGAAGTTTTTATACAATCTGTTGTTGGTAAGGCTGGATTGTTAGCAGTACCTCTTGCAGTTATATTAGGTGTTCCATTATATGCAAATTGTGCAGCAATTGTTCCTGTTGCAGTTGTATTATTTGAAAAAGGAGTTCCACTAGGCACAGCTTTAGCTTTTATGATGGCAACAGCGGCTTTAAGTTTACCAGAAGCAATCATGTTAAGAAGTGCAATGAAACTAAAACTTATCGCAATATTCTTCGGTACTGTAACAATATCAATAATAATTATTGGTTATTTGTTTAATCTTGTTTGATAATTAATTTTTATTCATATAAAATCTTCTTTTACTTTCAGAAAACCGTTCAATTGCATATCTTAACATTGTACGTGGCATTGTTTTGTAATGTTTTTTTAAGAATTTCTCCTCAACATCTTGATCTCTTTTACCAACTTCACGAAGCATCCATCCAACACTTTTATGGATTAGGTCATGTTTATCATTTAATAATATAGAAGCAATTTTCAAAGTATCTTTAAATTCATTATTACGAATGAACTTAAATGTTGCAACTATAGAAATTCTTTTATTCCATAACAATTTTGATTTTGCAAGTTTATACAAAACATCTCTATCTTTATCTAAAAGGTAATCTCCAACAATATTTGGTGCAGAAAGATCAACTAAATCCCAATTATTAATTCTTGTAGTATTTTTCAAATATAAATCAAAAACATTTTTTGGTTTTTCTTTATATTTTTCAATTAAGATAAATAAAGCAATTAATCTCTGTTCATGAATCTTACTCTGCAATAATTTAACACAATCCTCGATAGGTAAATTACTATATTTCTTAGCAACTTTTCTTTGAACTGGAACTTTTATTCCAAGAAAAATATCTCCTTCTCCATAATCTCCTTTTCCAGTCTTAAAGAATCTTTGAAGAATTTCTTTTTGTTTTTTATTTGAAAGTTGCTTTAATTCTTTTTTTATTTTACTTAACATATTTTTAAAATTAATTACCTTTTATAAAAATCTTTTGTATTTCTTAATTTTATTTTCTCGTCGGTAAAAACAAATAAATAAAAAACTAGTAAACAAAAAAAGATTTTTTAACAAATGGGCTCTTAACTTTCTCGTCGGTGGAAATATGAAAACAGAACATTTAAATACTAAAGTTTCAATAAATTATTTAAGTTTTTTTTAAAAACGGAGGTGTCTCGATGACAAAGAAAAAAGCAGTTAAAAGGGCTGCAAAAAAGAAACCTGCTAAGAAAAAAGTAACAAAGAAAAAAGCAGCTAAAAAGAAGAAAAAATAAGTTCTTCTTTTTTTATTTTTTTTCTAATTCTTGTCAATAACCACTTTCTACTTGAAAATTTTTATGGTTCTTGAACATGCTCAGAAATATTTTGTTATTTTAGATTATGGGTTGACTTTATCCGCTATTTATAAAACTCAATAAATATTTCTGACATATCCAAACATTTATAAAACAAAATATATTTTGGAGTATTATGTTTGAACATCTTAATACTGTAAGCATGTCAGGAAGATAATTTTTCTAATCACATCTATATTTACTATGAGGTTTTACTATGGAATTTATTAATGATTTAAAATGGACAAAAGGTATGAAGGTTAAAGACCTTATTGCTAGTTATCAAACTTTAGGTTATCAAAGTATTGAGTTAAACAAGGCTTGTAATGTTATTGTTAAGATGAAAAAAGATTCAGCAAAGATCTTTTTAACATTTACATCAAACATGGTAACTTCTGGTTTAAGAGGTTTTTTTGCTCAAATAATTAAGTTAGGAATGGCTGATGTTATTGTTACAACTGTTGGCGGCATAGAAGAAGATATTATGAAAGCTTCTGGTGAAAAATTTAAAGTTGGCAAGTTTGATTCTGATGATGTAGAATTACATGAAAAGGGTATTAACAGAATTGGTAATATCCTTGTTAACAATGAAAGTTACATGAACTTTGAAGATTTAATGATGCCTTTGCTTACAAAATTATATGAAAAACAAAAAAGATGGGCAGTTTCTGATTTATTAAGAGAGATTGGATTAACATTAAACGATGAAAGTTCAATTCTATATCAAGCAGCAAAAAATAACATTCCAATTTTTTGTCCAGCAATAACTGATGGCGCATTTGGATTTCATCTATATCTTTTTCAACAAAAACATTCTGATTTTATTGTTGATGTAGTTAAAGACTTTGGGAATATATTATTTTCAACAAGTTATGATGAAAAGAAAGGGGTAATTGCATTAGGTGGCTCAATTTCAAAGCATCATGCAATCTTATCAACTTTACTAAATGGTGGAGCAAACTATGCTGTTTATATGACAACCGCACACAAAACCTCTGGAAGTATGTCTGGTGCTACAACACAAGAAGCAAAGTCTTGGGGTAAGGTACGTTATGAATCTGATATTGCAACTGTTATTGGCGATGTAACAATTACTTTTCCTTTAGCAATGATTGGCGCTTTAGAACAATTAAGTGATGAAGATCTCTTAAAACCAAGAGATAAAATAGAATTAGACAAAAAAAATCCTGGTGATTATAAGAAAAATGCAAAATCCTAAATTCATATTATCAAAAAGTAAAGTTCTAGAGCAATATAATAAAGTGAAGTCTTATGCAGACATTGTATCTTACAGTTCAAAAACAAATCAAGAGATTACAAGAATCTTAGAAAAAGAAACTGATTCTTTATTTAGTGTACATTTTGTTAACGAACTTAAACATATTAGTAATAAATTAAAAGTTATTTTCTTAGCTCAGGCATGGAACAACAACCAAATAAAAAATCTATTAGATCAAGGTATCAGATGGTTTGTTATTGATAATGAAAGCGATTTAGATATGTTATTATCTTACCTAGAAAACAAACCTACTAAGATTAATTTATTATTGAGAATTAAACTTAAAGAAAACACAATGAAAACAGAAAAATATTTTGTTTTTGGTATGAATTCTGAAACAATTAATAAAAGACTAAAAGAATTAAAAGGAAATCAATCAATAGAAAAATTAGGCGTACATTTCCATAGAAAAACTCAAAACATGGCAGAGTGGAATCTAAAGTATGAATTATCAAATCTTATTGAAGATTTTTCAGTTATAGATTTTGTAAATATTGGTGGAGGCCTCCCTTCAGAATATGCTAATACAAATATGGATGTATTAAATTCTATTTTTAATAAGATTACAGAACTTAAAGAATTCTTAAACGAAAATCATATTAATCTAATTATAGAACCTGGAAGGTTTATTGCTGCCCCTTCTGCAAGACTTATTACCAAGATTGTAAGCATAAATGAGAATAATATTATTGTTAATGCTTCTGTTTATAATTCAGATATGGATGCTATTATTGTTCCGGTTAAACTTTTAGTTGAAGGAGAACAAAAACAAGGTACTCCTTATGTAATAAAAGGAATTACTCCTTGTTCAATGGATTTGTTTAGGTATAGGGTTTATCTAGAAAATCCTAAGGTTGGCGATACTTTAACATTCTTAAATGCTGGTGCTTATAACTTTACTTCAGATTTTTGCGATTTAGAAAAGATTGAAACAGAGGTTGTAGAATGAATTTCATGAACTTAGATGAACAATATAGAAAACCTAATTCAAAGTTTGTTATAATTCCAAAACCTATTGAAGGCGATGTTTCATACGGAAAAGGTTCTAATAAAGGCCCTGAAGAGATTATTAAAGCTTCTAAACAGCTTGAATACTACGATGAACAATTTGATCAAGAACCATTTCTTAAAGGCATTATAACAGCTGATACCTTTAACAAAGACCAATTTCCAATATTCTTAGGTGGTGATCATTCAATTACAATTAATGCTGTTAAAGAAGTTGAGGGTCATCAGGATGATTTTTCAGTTATTATTTTAGATGCACATCCTGATTGCTTTCATTCATGGAATAATTCAACAGAAAATCATAGATGTACAACTCAAAGACTTTCTGAAAAACATAAAACTCTTGTTGTTGGTGTTAGGTCAATGGATCGAGATGAAATAGAAATAATAAATAACAATGAAGACATAAATATTATCAAATCTTATGATTATAATGAAGATAAACTAAAAAATCAATTAAATAATCTTAAAGATAAAGTTTACATTTCAATTGATGTAGATGTTTTTGATCCTTCTTTTATTAGAAATACAGGAACACCAGAACCTGGCGGTTTTACATGGGACCAAGTAATTAACATGTTAAATATTATTTTCAAAAACAAGAATGTTATTGGTTCAGATATAGTTGAATTTGCACCAACGGAGAATTTCAGAGCAGAAGCTTATTCTTTAGCAAAGTTAGCTCATAAGATAATGGCACTAAAAAACCTTAAACATTAATAATCCAATAAATAATGCATACATTGTCAATAATACCCATCCTTCTTTTTTTCTGATATTCCATTTACTTCCAATAAATAATAATAACATTATAGCCATCAATATCATTACTGGTGCAGTAAATAATAATGTTGTTAAGTCAACTGTTAATGGTATGATTAAGCCAGATACACCCAATACTAAGAACAAGTTAGCAATATTAGAACCAATTACATTTCCAATACAAAGGTCATTATAACCTTTTTTTGCAGCAGTAATTGAAACAGAAAGTTCAGGTAAAGAAGTGCCAATAGCAACAAGAATTGCCCCTATAACTGTTTTTGAGACATTAAACAAATCAGCAAAGAATATAGCTTCTTCAATTAAATACCTAGCACCAAAAAAAATACCAACTCCACTAATTATTAAAAGAGAAAAATCTTTTATCATTCCGATTTTAAATTCTTTTTTTAACTCACCTTTTTTTCTACTTGGAATATCTTTTTTTGATAAACTAGATTGAATCCCATTTTTTATTGTGACAAAATATCTAAAACTAAAAAAATATCTAACAAAATCTCCAAAATGATATTCTTTTTCAGATTCTTCTTTTGAAGATGCAAGAAATGCCATGTATGCTATGTATAATAATAAGAATATTAAAGCTTCAATCCAATTAAAAGATCCATCAATAATAAATATATAAAAAAGGCAACATGCAAATAACATTAAGTATCCATCTCTTTTTAACATATGTTTTTTTGTTTTTATTACAGCTATAATAGCCGCAATACCAACAATCAGACCAATATTTGCTATATTAGAACCAATAACATTACCTATTACAAGTCCTCCTTCACCTTTAAGCGAAGCAACAATAGATGAAGCAAGTTCAGGTATAGAAGTTCCAAACGCAACCAATGTTAATCCAATTATAAATCCAGATACACCAAGCCTTTTAGCAATTGATGATGAAGCTTCAACAAAAAAGTCAGAACCTTTAACTAATAAGATAAGTCCAACAATCAATAATACAACATTAACATAAACCATATTTTCTATCTAATACTACTTGTTTTTATAATTATCTAAAAGTCAAATTACTTTTAGATTCCATAAATTTGATAAAAATTGATTAGCAAATTTGTATTATACATAACATTTATAAACCAAAATGGGTTCTATTGAGTATATCAATGGATAGTTCGGTGAAAGCTTGACTATACTGGAGACAAAGTACTGATTCTTTGTTTTCCTAGGAGGAATAAAAATGGCAAGAATGCATTCAAGAAAACATGGTAAGTCTGGTTCAACTAAACCAGCAAAGAAAGTTATGCCTAGTTGGGTTAGGTATAAAGAAAAAGAATTAGAAATGTTAATTACTAAGTTATCTAAAGAAGGTAAGACAACATCTGAAATAGGAATTGTCTTAAGAGATACATATGGTATACCATCGGCTAAACTAATACTTAAAAAATCATTAGGACAATTTCTTGTAGATAAGAAACTAGCATCAGAAATTCCTGAAGATATTTTAGCTTTAATCAAAAGAGCAGTTGCAATCAAGAAACATCTTGAAGATAACACAAGAGATAAAACTGCTAAACGTGGACTTATATTAACAGAGTCAATGATTAAGCGATTGACAAAATATTATAAGAAAAGTGGTAAACTTTCACATGATTGGAAGTATGATCCAGAAAAAGCAGGCTTATTTGTAGCTTAATGCTTTTTTCTTTTTATTCTTTTTTTTAATAACATTTTTAAGCTAATCTCAAGTTTACATCTACTATGTCACTGAAAAAACTTAAGTTTATTGTAAAATTATCTTTTTTCCCATTAAGGAACGGTTTAAAGAAAGTTGGGATTAATTATAATATTGAGAAAATCATTAATAATTATTACAAAGAAAAGTTTAAGAAAATAACTAATAACCGAGCAATATTTCTTCCACATTGTTTAATCCACAATAATTGTCCAGCAAAATTCTCAAAAACAGATGGTATTATGTGCATAAAATGCGGATTATGTAAATGTGGTGATATTAAAGTTACAGCTGAAGAAAAAGGATTTCAGTTCTTTATTGTTCCTAGTGTAGAATTTATTAAAAGAATTATAAAAAGAAAGAATATTCAAGCAGTATTAGGGGTAACATGTATTCATGATATTATTGAAGGCCTTAAACAAGAAAAACTAAATCCTAAAGGTCTTTTTTTAAATGGTAAAAAGATTGTTCCAATAGTTATTCAATTGCCAAAATATGACTGCGTTAACAATGATGTTGACTGGGAACTAGTTAAGAAACAAATTAATGAACTCTAGCTACCATATAATCTGCAAGATTATCAAAAAATTCTTTATCTTCAATTATTGAAATAATTTCTTTTGCCTTTTTTACACATTCTTTAGCTTTATTCTTACAATAATCAATAGCTCCACTTTTTTGCAACACTTTCAAAGCATTTTCAATTTCTATTTCAGTTGCATTTAATTTACCTAAAACTTTAATCTTAGAACCTTTTTCTAAAGCTTTTATAACCATTAAAGTCATCTTACCCTTTTTAATATCTGAGCCAAGAGTATTACCTTTTTTCATATCTTTACTAATATCCATTAAATCATCTTGAATTTGAAAACCGAGTGCTGCATTCTCAGCATATTCTCTAAAAGCTTTTCTTTGTTCATCATTTGCATCTGCAAACAATGCACCAAAATCGACAGATAAAGAAAATAGTTTACCAGTTTTTAGATTTGCCATTTTCATATAGTCTTTTTCAGTTAATTCTTTTGACTCAAAATCAATGTCTAATAATTGTCCATCATTAACTTCTTGATACGCTTCATGACATAACTTAAACGCTTCAGCAATATTATGAAAATCACTTTTTGTTATACACTTAAGTCCTAATGAAAATAATATGTTACCTTGGATAATAGCTATTGAAGAACCATATCTTTTACCTTCATCTAAAAACAATTTTCCTTGTTTTCCTTTATCAGAATCTTCTTCAAATAGTTTATGCATACTTTTTTCTCCACGTCGCACATCATCTTCATCCATTATATCATCGTGTATCAAAGATGAAGCGTGAAATAATTCAAGAGAAATTGCAGCTTTGATTATTTGATCATTTACTTTCCCTTTTACTGCTTGGTAAGCTTTAATACAAGCAATAGGCCTTAACCTTTTACCACCACGCATAATATAAGCTTTATTTCTTTCATAACATTTCTTAAGAAATCCATCTTGTTTAGATATCTCATTATCTAAAAAACGGTTCAAAGTATCATCTATTTTACTTTTCAATTCAATTAAATCAGTTTTAAAATTCATTTTATACTCTCTGCTATAGAAACAAATTCATAAGTCTTTTTTAGATTCTGAAAAGAAATTTTTGCTTTATCTTTATTTTCAAATACTCCATAAATAGTTGCACCTGATCCAGACATAACAGAACTTATTGCACCATTCTTTTTAAGATCTTCTTTGATATCTTTAATAAACGAATATCTTTCTGATAATGAATATTCAAAATCATTGTGGAGATTATCTGTTATACCTTTAATATCATTTTCTTTAATAGCTTTTAACATTTTTTGTGTTGAGTTTGTTCTACCACACTTATCCAGATTAAGTACAGAATAAGCTTCTTTAGTTGAGATGCCAATGCCTGGATTAACTAAAACAAAATGTAATTCAGGCGTTTTAATCTTTTCAACTATTTCTCCTCTGTTAGTTGCAATACAAGTTCCACCGAGTATTGAGAATGGAACATCCATTCCTAATTCTGCACCCATTCTTTCAAGATCTCCAATATTCAAATGCAATTCCCATAATTCATTCAATGCTTTTAGAACAGAAGCAGCATCACTTGAACCACCACTTAATCCACCACCAATTGGTATTTTCTTTTCAATATCAATAAAAGCACCAGCTTTAACATTAAATGTATTTTTTAAGAGATAAGCAGCCTTGTAAGCAAGATTATTTTCTTCAGGAACCCCTTTACATTGTACAATAACTTTTGGATTAGATTTTATAGTTATTGTATCATGTAAACTAATTTGTTGCATTATAGAACTAATATCATGATAATTATCTTCTCTTTTCTTTAGCACATCTAAAGTAAGATTTACTTTTGCATATGCTTTTATTTCTAATTCAGTCATTTTGATTAACCGAAACAACAGCAAAAGCTTGTATCCCTTGGCCTTTTCCAAAAGACGTAAGTTCTTCGCCTGATGTTGCAGTGATACCTATACTTTTAACATTAATCTCACACAATTCAGCTAAATTTTTCTTAATTTCTTCTTCATGTTCACTTATTCTTGGTTTTTTGCATTCAATCATAATTCCAATATTATTTAATTTATAACCTTCTTCCTCAACTAATTTTAAAGCAATTTTTAGATATTCTTTTGAATCTTTTGTTCCATCTTCACACATTTTATCTGCGTAATGTCCAATTGATTTCTTCCCAACAGATTGTGACAATGCATTGAATAGGGCATGCAATATTACATCTCCATCTGAGTTAGCTTTCAAACCATTATGTCCTTTAATCTTAATTCCACCTAAAACAAGGTGCTTTTCTTTTTCACCATCATGGAACATATGACTGTCTTGCCCAAAACCTATTCTTGAATTAGATCTAATCTGTCTTCCAACACTCAAATCTATTGGTGTTGTAACTTTAATATTTTCAGCATTAGATTCAATAATCTTAACCTTTTTTCCTAATAATTCAACTAATGCAACATCATCTGTTGCTTTAACATTATCTTCATGAGCTTTTTTAAAAGCCTTTACTGCAAGACTGTACTTTATTGCTTGAGGTGTTTGCATTTGCCAAAGATTTGAACGATCAATTGTTTTAATAACAAACCCTTTTTCATTAACTTCTTTAATTGTATCTTTAGCTTTAAAACCAACAGCTGCAGCACCATACTTATTAGCTGCATTAACAACATCAGCTATTGTTTTCTTGCTAACAAAAGGATTAGCTGCATTATGAACAATAACAACATCATTTGCACTTGAATCTGTGATTTGTAATAAACCATTATTAACCGAATCTTGACGTTCATTACCACCACCAACCACCTTTTCAACTTTATTAAATTCACTTGAAGAAACAATTTTCTTAATATATTCAATATCTTCTGTTTTTGTAACAATAATAATCCTATCAATAAAATCACAATCCTGAAATACTTTTATTGTATAATGTATTATTGGTTTATCATCTAGATGCAAGAGTATCTTATTCTTATCTGCACCCATCCTTTTTCCATAACCTGCTCCGACAATTATTGCTGTATTCATCTTATTATGATTTTTATTGTTCTGTTTTATAAATTTTATCCAAAACTTCTTCAACTATTTCTTCTTTTTCAACATTACATATTAATTTACCTTTTTCATATAATACACATTTATTTTTACCACCAACAATTCCAATATCAGCTGAAGTTGCTTCACCTGGACCGTTTACAACACAACCCATTATTGCTACATGTAATGGTTTCTTTATATTAGCAACCTTTTCTTCAATTTCAGAAGCAACTTTTGCAACATCATACTCAGCTCTTGCACATGTTGGACACGCAGTAACTTCAATACCAAATTTTCTTAATTTTAAAGATTTTAATATCTCCTTACCTACTTTAACTTCTTCAACCGGATTTGCTGATAATGAAACCCTGATTGTATCTCCAATTCCTTTCCCAAGCATGCTTCCTATACCAACTGCAGATTTAATTCCTCCTGTAAAACCAGTTCCAGCCTCAGTTATTCCTAAGTGTAATGGATAATCATTTAATTTAGAGAATTTTTCATAAGCTTCAATTGTTTTTGGAACATCTGAAGCTTTCAATGCAACAATTGTGTTATAGAAACCTAGATCTTCTAAGATTTTAACATGTTTTAAAGCAGATTCAACTAAAGCATCTGCAGTTAACCCATACTTAGCTTCAATTTCTTTATCTAGACTTCCTAGATTAACTCCAATTCTTATTGGTATATTTCTATTTTTAGCCTCATCAACAACCATCTTAATTTTATCAGAACTTCCAATATTTCCAGGGTTAATTCTTAATTTATCTACATATTTTGCAGATTCTAAAGCTAATTTATAATCAAAATGTATATCAGCTACTAAAGGGATAGATATATTTTCTTTAATTTTCTTTAAAGCATTAGCTGAATCCATATCTGGAACAGAAACCCTAATTATCTCACACCCAGCTTCTTCTAATTTATGAATTTGTTCGATTGTTGCATCAGCATCTTTAGTTAAAGTGTTACACATACTTTGTATAGATATATCTGAATCGCTTCCAACAGCAACTTTCCCTATCATAACCTTTTTAGTTTTACGTCTATTCATTTTTTCATTAAATCCTTAGCAGCATCAATTACTCCTTGCTTACATAACCCACATTCTTCTTTAATAACATTTGGTTTACCTTGTTCTATAAATTCATCTGGAATTCCAATTCTTCTAACACTTGCTTTAACTTTATGTTTTTCTAAGACTTCTAATACAGCAGAACCATATCCACCAATTAAACTATTTTCTTCTATTGTAATTATCTTCTTGAGATTCTTTGCTTGTTCAACAATCATTTCTTCATCAATAGGTTTTACAGTTCTAACATTTATTATGCAAGGTTGTATTCCAATTTTCTTAAGATCCTCCATTGCAGCAATTGCAATGTCAACCATATTACCTACAGCAAATATTGCTAAGTTTGATCCACCTGCACAAACAGCTGCTTTTCCTATTGACATTGACTTCATTTCTTTACTTAATTCTCCACAACATCCCCCTCTTGGATATCTTATTGCAACTGGTCCGTTTAATTCAATTGCAGTTTTTAACATATCTCCAAGTTCTCTTTCATCTCTTGGAGCAAGAATTGTTAAGTTAGGAACATTTCTTAAGAAACTTAAATCATATGCACCATGGTGTGTTGGCCCATCATCACCAACCAGGCCTGCTCTATCAATTGCAAATATAACTGGCAAATTTTGTAAACAAACATCATGTATCACTTGATCATAAGCCCTTTGTAAAAATGTTGAATAAATCGCAACAACAGGTTTCATACCATTTGAAGCTAAACCAGCAGCAAAAGTTACAGCATGCTGTTCAGCGATGCCTACATCAAAAAACCTATCTGGAAACATTTCAGAAAATTTATCTAAGCCAGTACCTGAAGCCATTGCAGCAGTTATTGCAACAATTTTTTCATCTTTTTTAGCTAATTTAATCAAACAATCTGAAAATGATTTTGTAAAAGTTACACCTTTAGGTTCTGTTTCACCTGTTTTGATATTAAACGGAGAAATTCCATGAAATCTTGTTTTGTTATTTTCTGCATGCTGATAACCATGTCCTTTTTTTGTCAATACATGTAACAATATTGGACCTTTGATTTTCTTAATATTCTCAAACGCATTAATAAGGTCTCCAAGGTTATGTCCATCAACTGGACCATAATACCCGAATCCCAATTCTTTAAACAATAAACCAGGTGTTGTTGTAAAAGCTCTCATTGTTTCTTCTAAGTCAAGTATTGCTTTAGCTGCTTTCCCTCCAAATTTAGGCAATAATTTAAACAATTTAACAGCTTTTTTTCTTCTATCATGATAATGTGGATCAGTAACCATCTTTCTAAGATAAGAATTCATTGCACCAACATTGGGACTAATACTTGTTTCATTATCATTAAGCACAACAATCATATCAGATTTCATATGTCCTGCTTGGTTTAATCCTTCAAAACTCATACCTCCTGTTAATGCACCATCACCTATTACTGCTAAAACTTTATAATTCAACTTTTGAAGATCTCTTGCTTTTGCAATACCTAAAGCAGCAGATATAGAAGTTGAAGAATGTCCTGTATTAAAACTATCATGCTTAGATTCTTCTCTTTTTGGAAAACCTGCCAATCCTTTATGTTGTCTTAACGTCCCAAACTGATCTTTTCTTCCTGTTAATAATTTGTGGGTATAAGACTGATGCCCTACATCCCATACAATCTTATCTTTTGGACTCTCAAATACATAATGCATTGCAATAGTTAATTCTACTACACCTAAATTAGAAGCTAAATGTCCACCTGTCTTAGAAACAGTATTAATTATTTTTTCTCGTATCTCTTCAGCCAAATTCTTGAGTTGTTCTTTAGTTAAAACTCTCAAATCCTTTGGTTGATTAATCATATCTAAAAACATCTTTCCCCCAGAATTAGATTTATTTATTGGTTTATAAAGGTTGGTGCAAAAAGTTTAAAAATTGAAGTATTAATTACCTTATTATGGCAATGTTAAATACTTTTGTTTCCTTAATCATTGTTGCTGCACTGTTCTTAACAATGGTTATTCCTAAAATGGTAAGGTATATTGTAAATGGTCTTGCTTTGTTATCTATAGGTGTGCTTACTTTATTGTTTAATTATGGTTATATTCAATTTAATATTGGTAATTATCCTATTTTTAATTATGCAGTATTCTTTTTAACAGTTTTTGCAGGTAAACGTCTTTTGAAAGATGGATTTGTTTCACAAGAAAAACATATCAAATTTCCTTCAATTATTTTTGGAATAAGTATTATTGTAATAACTACTGTTCCAACATTGCATAAACTGGGTGTTATTGACTTTGTATTAACATATCCATCAGTAATTAATCATTTTCTTTATGTAATTGCTGGGATAGTGTTGATCATAGGTGCTTTTATTATCGTTCCAAGACTTCCAGCAAAGAAATAAATATATAAACATTATACTGTTCTTATCAAACAAAATGCAAGTCGAATATAAAGAAGTTGAATCAATAAATGAATTCATTGATGCAATAAGATTAAGAGCTGATATATTTATCATAGAACAAGGTTTTAAGCCAGGTTGGGAACCAGATGAAGATGATAAAGTTTCTAAACATTACATTAGTATTGTTGATAATGAAATTGTAGGTGCGGCCAGATTTCGAGAAGTTTCATCAAGCGAATTTAAAATTGAACGTATGGTAACTAAAAAAGAACTTAGGTCAAAACATATTGGTACAGGTTTAATTGAGTTTATGATTACAGATATAAAAAAACTAAAACCAAAACGTATTTGGGTTAGAAGTCAAGTTAGATCTCAATTTTTTTATGAGAAAGTTAATTTTACAGCAATTTCTAAACCTTATGATCTGTGGGGAGTTCAACATATTGATATGGATTATAATAAAAAATAATAAACCTTCATAACATATATAAACATCATAACTAATTCTTATACCATGGATATAGAAGAAGACCTTAAACGGCATCATCATTTGAATGATGAAGAAGCAGAACCAAAAAGATTTCCTACTCCAATAAGGATTATTCTCAGCTTATTTTTTTTATTACTTGTATCAACATGGACATTTTCTTATTATGGTGGTAAGTTAGATCCAGAACCAACCAATATCCCAAATAGAGAAGAAGTTGTTCCTTTAGGAATAAAACTAGGAAACACTTCAACAAAAATAACTACTAAAAACGATCTTTACAAATTCATTACACCCAAAGATCAAGAGATTAAGAGAATTGCTAATCGTATAGCAACAGAATCTTGTGAAGGCAACAGAGTTTGCCAAGCAAAAGCAATATACTATTTTGTTAGAGACAATTATGAATATATTTCCGATCCAATTGAATCTGAATATGTTGAATATCCTAGGGAATTCTTAACAATTGGTGGGGGGGACTGTGAATCAGGAACTATTGCTTTAGCTTCTTTGTTAGAATCTATTGGAATATATACAGAACTTGTATTCAAACCAAGCCATGCTTTTTTAAGAATTAAATTACCAGAAGCAAAAAGACGTTATCAAAGAGAAGGTTGGATTTATTTAGATTGGACATGTAATAGTTGCAAATTTGGAGAAGTTCCTTAATCCAAAACATTAATATCAGTTGAAGGTTTATCAACTTTAACAAATTCAATACCTACTTCTTTAAGATATTCTAAAGCAGCAGTATCAGGATATTCACCAGAAGTAATAAATCGTTTAACACCTGCATTAATTAACATTTTAGCACACAAAACACAAGGTGAATGTGTACAATATATGTCCGCACCAGAAAGATTAACTCCATGCAATCCAGCTTGAATTATTGCATTTTGTTCTGCGTGCGTTGCCCTACATATTTCATGCCTTTCACCAGAAGGAATATTTTGAGCATCTCTTAAACAACCAAGTTCTAGACAATCTTTACATCCAGCAGGAGCTCCATTATAACCTGTTGTTAAGATTCTTTTATTCCTTACCATAACTGCACCTACATGGTGCCTTTTACATGTACTTCTTTCTCCAACTAAGAAAGCAATTTTTATAAAATACTCATCCCACTTAGGTCTAGCCATGTTTTACCTCAAAAATCTCAATATCCTCTTTATGGCAAACAACTTTTCCATTAATCATTTCACAAATCTCTCCTTTAAGCTTTTTTGAAGCAACCTTTTTTAATTTAGCTTTTTTCACACTCTTTTTTTTTGTCATGAATTCACCTCTATAAACTTAGAAAAACTTCTTTCATCCGTATCAGAAACATTTTTAGGAAAACAACACGCAGGTAATTCTCTTGAACTAAGATGATATCTTAAACAATCACAACAAACACCATGTTTAGAGCAAGAAGTATGTAAACAAGGACAATTCTCTTTATTAGATAAAACTTTACACTCCATTTTCCCCCAAATATTAATTGTAACTTTAATTGTTTTTAAATGTTTTTATCAATTTAAGAAAAAAGTTTATAAACTATTAAACCAAAAATACTTTTATGGCACAAAAAGTATGTCCTGTGTGTAAAAACGGCAACCATAATGGTCCAGTAAAAAAGAAACTGACATTTGGACAAAAATCAGCTGATTTTGTTACAAGAATTGCAGGAAGCTGGTACTTTATCCTTTCTTTATTTGGATTTTTAGGAATTTGGATGGTCTTAAATCTTTATATGATTGATAAAAAATGGGACCCCTATCCGTTTATACTTCTGAACTTTGTTCTTTCAACTTTAGCAGCTGTACAAGCACCAGTTATCTTAATGAGTCAGAATAGGGCAGGTGAACGTGATCGTCTTAACCAAAAATATGATTATCAGGTTAATCGTAAAGCAGAACGTGAGATTCAAAACATGCAATCAGACTTAAATGAAATTAAAAGGATGATTAAAGAAAAAAGATAATCACTTAATCAATACTTTCTCAAAATATTCATTAAGAACTTGTTTAAACTCTTCCATTTCTTCTGGTGAAAAACCCTTCTCATTATCAAAGCTTTCATCAATACAAGAACCTGCCCTAAAGTTTTGTAAACAAAACTCTTTAGAACCTTTTAACCATTCACCAATCTTTTGAATATCACCTTTACTATGCAATTTTGGTAATATTGTACTTCTAAACTGATACTCTAAACTACTTTTTTTTATCAAATCAATACCTTCTTCTATTTTAGCCATATCAACAGAACAACCACAAGTTTCATCATACTTTTCTTTACAATTCTTAATATCCATTGCAATTGCATCAATCAATTTTTCATCAATTAATCTTTTCAAAAGTTCAGGATTACTTCCATTAGTATCAACCTTTACTTTTAATCCTAAGTCTTTAACTTTCTTGATTAATTCAACAATATTTTCATTTAGTAAAGGTTCACCACCACCAAAACAAACACCATCTAACCATTTCTTTCTAGACTTAAGAAATTCAATAAACTCTTCATTAGAAATGGTATCTAATTTACCTGGATTCAATACTAAATCTCTGTTATGACAAAAAGGACAAGAAAAATTGCACCCACCCATAAATACTGTTGATACTGTATATGGGGGGTAATTAACTAAACAAGTTTTTTGCAAACCTTTAATCATGCAATTATCTCCTTTGTTCTATTCAAATCTTGTGAGACTCCAGATATATTTCCTTGCTTGTCAAAAAACATTACAACTGGCAATTGTAATCCATGCTCATCTCGAATTAATTGTTGCCTTACATCTTTGTAATATTTCTGAAAGTTTTGCTTTCCATCTGGACTGCTTAAATCAATCGCCTCCCCAAGTAAACTAATCTTTGATAAAAATTCTTTAGTATCTTTGCATTTCTCACAGTTTGGAAATGTAAATATCTTGTAAGAATTTACATCACCAATTTCAGCTAAGTTTGTTCCATCTTGTTCTACAACAATCTTTGCCTTGAAATCTGAGGCCAAACTCTTATTCTCTTCATATTCAAGTCTGTCTTTATACTCTTCTTTCTTTCCAACATTCCATTTACTTACTGGTCTGAAATATCCAACAATTCTTGTATAAACTTCAGTTTCTTGGCCACAACTATTACATGTTACCTGTTCTCCTTTTAGATAACCATGGTCTTTACAAACACTAAATGTTGGTGTTATTGAGAAATATGGCAGTTTTGTATTTTCTGCAATCTTTCTAACTAGTTGTTTACAACTGTCACCTGAAGCCAATCTTTCACCTAGGAATGTATGGAATATTGTACCTCCTGTATATAATGGCTGTATTTGGTCTTGATGCTCAACTGCTTCAATTGCATCTTCAGTTTTATCAACAGGTAATTGTGTTGAATTTGTTAAATAAGGTGTTTCTTCACCAGCAGTTATAATATCTGGGTATTTTTCTTTATCACTTTTTGCTAGTCTATAAGATGCACTTTCAGCAGGACTAGCTTCTAGGTTGTATAAATTACCTGTTTCTTGTTGAAAATCTTTAAGTCTGTTTCGCATATGTTCAAGTACCTCAACAGTAAAGTCTTTACCTTCTTCTGTACTGATGTCTTTACCTAGGAAATTCCTACAACATTCATTCATTCCACAAAGTCCAATTGTTGCGAAATGGTTATCAAATGTTCCTAGATATCTTTTAGTGTATGGCATTAACCCTGACTTAAGGTTATTATCTACAATACCTCTTTTAATTTCTAAAGAAGTTTTTGCAAGTTCCATATAATAACTTAACTTTTTGAGGAATTCTTCTTTACTTTGAGCTTCATAACCAAGCCTGTTCATGTTTAATGTTACTACACCAACACTTCCTGTGTTATCTCCTGGACCCCACATACTTCCTGGCCTGTTAATCAATTCAAGTTGGTTTAAATTTAATCTACAACACATAGCTCTTATTGCTCCTGGATCTAGGCCAGAGCCAATATAATTTTGAAAATATGGCATTCCATATTTAGCAGTTGCATCAAACAAAATGTTTGCATTCTCACTGTCCCAATCAAAATCTTTTGTTAAGTTATATGTTGGAATTGGGAATGTAAATATCCTTCCATTTGCATCTCCTTCACTCATAACTTCTAAGAATGCTTTGTTAATCATATCCATTTCTTTTTGACAATCTCCATATGTAAAGTCTTGAGGTTCACCACCAACGATTGCAGGTTTATCTTTCATATCTTTTGGTACAACCCAATCAAAGGTTAAATTAGAGAACGGATATTGTGATCCCCATCTTGACGGTATGTTTAGGCTATAAACTAATTCTTGCATAGCTTGTTTAACTTCTTTGTAAGAAAGGTTATCCTTTTTTGCAAATGGTGATAAAAGTGTATCTACAGAAGAAAATGCTTGTGCTCCTGCAAACTCCATTTGGAGACATCCTATAAAATTAACCATTTGATGAACTACTACTGGCATATGTTTAGCTGGTTTTGCATCAACTTTATTTGGCACACCACCAAAACCTTCTTTTAATAGTTTTGTAAGCGACCATCCAGCACAATACCCAATAAATCCATGGCTAAGGTCATGAATATGCATATAACCATCTTTATGTGCTTTAGAAACTGCTTCTGGATAGATTTCATTTAATGTATAATTAGCAATAACTTTTCCTGCTGTATATAACATTAATCCTGAGAATGAATAGTCTTCATTACTATTTTCATTAACTCTCCAGTCAGACTGTCTTAGATACGAACTTATTGTGTTTGATACATCAACAAACATATCTTTTGTTTCTCTAATCTTTTTATGTTGTTGTCTGTATAATATGTATGCTTTGGCAGTCTTCGCATGACCTGATTTAATTAATACTTTTTCAACAATATCTTGAGCTTCTTCTACTGTGGGGATCTCTTTAGATGTAAATTTAAATTCTAATATTGTCAATACTTTTTGTGTAATTTCTTCAGCAGCATTCTTATCACTTCCTCCTACTGATTGTGCTGATTTGAATATAGCATTTGTTATCTTTTCAGGTACAAATTCAACTATCCTTCCATCTCTTTTTCTTATTTGAGTTATTGTTGTTTTTTCTTCAGTCATTTTGTTCTACCTCTTTTAATTTTTAGCCCCTCTTTTAATATTTTAATCACCTTTTATCTTGTTAAGTTCTTTTTCGAATGATTTTAGGTCAGTAAATTCTCTATACACTGACGCAAAACGAATATAAGCAATCTTGTCTAGCTCCTTTAATTTATCCATTACCATTTCTCCAATTTCTGTGCTTTGAATTTCAATTGAATCTTTTTTTCTAAGATCAGCTTCAATTTCATCAACAATTCTTTCAATTTTTTCAATTTTGATTGGTCTTTTTTCACAAGCCCTCATAAATCCTCTTATGAGTTTGTTACGATCAAATCTCTCTCGATTCTTGTTCTTTTTTACAACTGTTAACTCAATCTCTTCAATTCTTTCGTAAGTTGTAAACCTTTTATTGCATTTTAGACACTCTCTTCTTCGTCTTGTAGATCCTAGTTCTGTTTCTCTTGAATCTGTGACTTTTGTCTGGTCTGCGTGGCAATATGGGCATATCATTTGGTCAAAAACACAACATATTGTGTGTATTTCTTGTAAAACATCTATATCTGGTATTGTAAATATTATATAAACGTTTTGTTTTTACTCATTAATAACTACTACATATTGTGTATGTGTGACATATATACTACAATATATGCTTGTTTAAATGACCTCCTAATATTTAAACATTTTGCTTATATATTATATATGTTTTAGCTTAGAATTCACTTTTTTGTTATCTAATAAGTGCTTGAAATGTTTATGCTTCTTTAACCATTTTAAGTGATGCTCGTCGATAGGATGTTCCTTTTCTTTTTTTCTTTGATAATGGTGGTGCATGTAGAAGTGATGGAAATGACTTCCAAGTTTCTCAAATTTCTTTTTAAAATAAGGCCATTCAGTTCCAAATCTAGATTCATATAATTTAATGATCCCTTTGCCTTCTTTTTCACCTTCTCTAATAAATTTCTCTAGAGTCTCAATAGCATCAGGAAATATATTCACTTCATATCCACCAATCATATTCTTGCCTTTTTTAATTAGTTTATAGAAATCATCTAATGAATCTGTATCAGAAAAGCATAATGTTTTCCCCATTTCTGAAGTATTGTGTGCATCAGTTCCAGCACTCATACCTTTGTTAGCTTTTTTTGCCCATGCAATTGCTTTTTTATTCATACTTCTAAAACAAACACCATTTATACCCTCAATAAAGTCTATTTTCTTTATATTAAATTTCTCTTCAGAGTTCATAACACCAGTTATTCCTGCACCATACGGATGTGGAACACCAACATAAAAACCATTTGATTTTGCCATATCTAATATTTCAGAGAATGTTTTTTGGATAAAAAAAGGATTTTTCGCTTTTAACGGCTTAATCTTTTTGTCAAACCAACTAATTAAATTAGATGCGTGAGTTGAATAGACTAAAATATGTGAGCCAATTTTTGTTGTTATTTCAATACCTGGAACAAAAAAAACTTTTTTCTTGTTTAACTTAACTGCTTTTTGAACACCTTTAATTTCATTATGGTCTGTAATTGCAAAACCAAACCCAAGATTCTTAGCTTTCCTTAGTGCATTCTCAACTTTAGAAATACCATCCATACTATATTGTGTATGGAAGTGCATATCAACTCCAACAATCCCTTCTTTATTTAATTTCTTAAAGTCAGGTTTTTGAAAATAATATTTTGTCATAGCTTGTTTTTAGTTATAGTATTATATAAACTTTGCTCCAGTTTAAATCAAAAACTATTTAAACCATAACCTCAAATATTAATACATGCCAATAGACATAAACTTACCAATATTTTTAGCATTAGTATTATCTTATGCTTTACCTCAATTTGGTAAGATTTTAATCATTATTTTTAAGCACAAACAAAAGTTTAAAATTAGAGATTTAATTGTTACTGGTGGAATGCCTAGTGTTCATTCTTCAATCGTTATAGGGCTTTTAACCATCATCGGTTTAACAGAGGGCTTTTCAACATTATTTTATCTTGCATTAGCTTTTGCAGCAGTTGTTTTAAGAGATGCAATGGGTGTTAGACGAACAGCAGGCGAAGAAGGCCGAATCTTAAACCAAGTAATAAAGAAAACAAAGGTTAAAGTTCCAAAACTTCATTATTCTTTAGGTCATACACCAGCACAGGTTGCTGTTGGATCAATTATTGGTTTTATAACTTCTTACCTTGTTTTTATTCTAATATGAAGAATTTTAAATGTAAACAATGTGGGGATTGTTGTTATACTCCTAGACTAACTAAGAAAGATATTCTAAGAATTAAAAAAGCAGGATTAAAAGATTTTATTTTTACAGACAATTTTGGTGTTAAGTACATAAAAGAAAAGAATGGTAAATGTATGTTTCTTAAACAAGGAAAAAAAGCAACATGCACAATTCATCAATATAGAGCAGAAATCTGTAGACAGTATCCTACTTGCTTAAATAAAGGGTCTTGTAAACCAGTAGAATTTAGTTTTGATTTATATCTAAAAGAAAGAAAAAAATAAATTATTTTTTAGACTTTTTCTTTGTAACCTTTTTAATTGCTTTTTTCTTAGTTGCTTTCTTAACAGGCTTCTTTTTATTTAAAACATTCTTAGTTTTTTGTCCTATTATTTTCTCATCTTTCTTTGGCCTATTAACAAAAACACTTTCAATAAACATAATTCCAATTACCAAAGGTGCTGAAGCTAAAAAGATAAATCTTAATACACTTTCAAGACCTACATACTTGCCATTAACTGTATGTGTTATTACATGTGCAAAAGTAAATATACTGTAAGCTATTAATAACCAGCCACCTTGTTTTTCCCATTTACTTCCAACTTGTGTTAAAATTAATATGATGCCTCCAATAAAAAACTCAGAAAATACAAGTACTTGTAAAGAAATTGCTTTAGGTATCTCGGGTAATGTTAGTCCTTGTGATAATATTGAGAATAATAGCCACCAAGCTCCTATCAAATAACCAATCATAATAGCAGCTTTTTTTAATTTGTTTGATGTCATGAATAATCACCTCTATTGTAAAATATGAACTGCTCATTAATAAAACTTTTTATTTTAGTAATGTCAAGAATCATCAGTCAATAGATTGGTGGCATGAAGCTAGTGCTTCATCCTCATTATGATAGACCAATGGTTCTTGAGCATGCGCAGAAATATACTATTTTCTAAAATTAGATAGTGGACTTTGTCTACTGGTCAAATAGACAATTGGTATATTTCTGACATATTAATTTAGGAACCCTTAAATAATATTTAATTTTTCTTAATTCTTATGACCCACTCTATTGGCGGACAAGCAGTTATTGAGGGCGTTATGATGCGTTCTCAGAAACATTTAGCAGTAGCTGTTAGACTAGAGAACGGAAAAATTAAAATTAAGAAACAAAAACTTAAGAAAGTTCTATTTTCTAAGATTTTCTTTTTAAGGGGTATAACTAATTTAATAGATACACTTAAACTTGGCATTAAAACATTAAACTGGTCTGCTGAACAACAGATGGATGAAGATGAAAAAGAAAGTAGTGGTATAATCACTGTTTTAGGTACAATATTTGCAGTTGTTATGGCACTTGGATTGTTTAAATTTCTTCCTTTGTTTATCACAAAGGCAATAAACCCAACAAACCCTTTCGTTTTTAATTTTTATGATGGATTTATTAAGATAATAGTTTTTATTGGATACTTATTAGTTATCTCAAGATTTTCAGAAGTAAAGCGCGTATTTCAATATCATGGTGCTGAACACCAAGTAATTGGTTGTTTTGAAGCTAAAAAGAAGCTAACACCCAAAAATTGTAGAAAATATCATAAAGAACATAAAAGGTGTGGTACAAATTTCTTGTTTTTAGTAATATTTATTAGTATTTTTATTTACTTTTTAATACCTATAAAATTCAATTTCTTTTTAAACTTATTATTAAGAATCTTGTTCCTTCCATTTATTGCAGGTATTTCATATGAATTGATTAAATTAACAGGAAAATATGATAATTGGCTTACTTCTTTGATATCTATGCCTGGATTATTGATGCAAAGACTTACTACTTTTAAGCCAGATACAAAACAATTGGAAGTTGCGATTGCTTCTTTACAAACAGTATTCAAAGCTGAGAAAATCAAATATTAAGCTAAAATATTTAAGAATTATATTGTCATTAGTATAAGAAATACTAGTAGCCATTATCAATACAAAATATCCGAAAGATATATAAATGAACAGTCGGTATATTCATTAAACAGCTTACGCTGAATTTAAAAAGATAGAGAGGTAAAAACAAAAATGAAATGGACATATTTAATAGGTTTATTGTTAGTTATCTTAATGATTGGTTGTTCAGCACCAGAAGAAGATACAACAGCAGCCGATGCAGCAGCAGCCGATGCAGCAGCAGCCGAAGCAGCAGCAGCCGAAGCAGCAGCAACTGAAGCAGCAGCAGCCGAAGCAGCAGTAGCTGAAGCAGCAGCAGCCGAAGCAGCAGCAGCAGAGCCAGCAGATGATGTACAAATGATTGAACCAGACATGGTTGATACATCCGAATTTACTGACTCACAACTTGCACAAATGGAAAGTTTGAAAGCCGCTTGTCAAAAAGGTAGTTTAGGTCTATGTACAGCTTTGAAAACACATTATGGTATCGATATGAGTCCTGGCGATGCAATGGCAGAAGCTCCAGTTGACGATGCTATGACAGACGATGCAATGGCAGAAGCTCCAGTAGACGATGCTATGACAGCAGAGTAAATCTTCTTTTTTTTCTTCTTTTTTTAGAAAATTATTTAAATTACTTTCTTATCAATCTTTTAATTAGCAGGATATCGCTGAAACATGAGAGGTAAAATAAAATGAAATATACATATTTAATTGGATTATTACTAGTTGTTTTAATGGTTGGTTGTTCAGCACCAGAAGAAGCACCAGCTGATGATACAACAGCACCAGCAACAGATGATACAACAGCTCCAGCAGCAGATGCAGCTCCTGAAGCAGACGCAGCTGATATAACTGGACCATCAGATCAAATTATTCCTGAAGAAAACGTTGATCTTGAAGATTCTGACTTAAACGATTTACAAAAAGAACAAATTGAACGAATGACTGCATCTTGTAAAGCAGGAAACGCTGGATTATGTGCAGCTTTAAAAACTCAATATGGTATTGAAGTTGATATGAATCCTGGTGAAGATACTGGCATTGAAGAAATCGAAGAACAAGAAGCATAAGCTTCTTTTTTTATTTATTTTTTAGAAAAATATTTAAACTAGATTCTCAATTTTAAGTTATATGGGAAAAAAAGAGACTACAAGTGTAGCATTCTTAATAGTTGCAATCTTAGTAATTGCTATTGGATTAGTTTTATTCTATCCTTTACTTGATAATGTTCAACCTCTTGGTGGGACAGAACCTTTACAGCCAACTCAAACAGGTCAGCCAACACAACCTACAACTATTGAACCAAATCAACCTGATCAAACAGTTCCAACGTCTCCTGAAATTCAACCAACTTCACCAATTGTTCAAGACTCAATTATTGAAGAAATAATTGATGAAGAACCTATTCTTAAACCTGCATCTGATGAAGTTGTTATTAGAATATTAAGGACTAATTTTGATCCAGAAGAATTAAATGTAGATGTTGGTACAACAGTTACCTGGATTAATGAAGGCACACAAGCACACCAATTACATCATATAGCAGTTAACCGTAAGTTTACTTCAGATAGAATCTTACCTGGAGACACTTTTTCTTATACTTTTGATGAACCAGGAACTTATCGATATGGTGATACAATTAGAACTTATTTAGATGGTTATATTACTGTTGGAGATGGCAACGAAATTACTGGAAATGTAATTGGCGGTTTTGCTAAAACTAATGTCTTACCTCTTTTCATACTTGCTACTATTATATTTATTCTATCTTTATGTTATGTTGTTACTAAACATTAGAAAAAGTCATTAATTCCTTTTTGAACTACTTCATATTCTTTTACTTCTTGTTTAATTGGTTTACCATCAAATACTGGAACACCATATTCTCCATCAAACCCTGGCTTTACATATATTTGTCCAACTCTATTCTTCATAATTACTTCAACAATTCTTTCATCAACTACTTTTAATAATTCTTCTTTTGTTGCTTTTAACAAAATATGAATTTCGTTTCCAAAAGCAGCTATTAGTTTGTTATACTCTGTCCAAACTTTCTTTGTTGCGACCCCAACACCTAGTACCTTAGATATAATATCTGAAATAGGTATTAATTTATAGAAATCTTTTCCGTCAGTTGGCTTAAATCCTTCTTTTCTATCAGCAAGTTCTTCAACTCTAAATTCAACACCAATTGTAATTGGCTTACCACATTTTGGACAAATCTTATTATGTTTTAAACTTTCTTTTGGAGACATACATACATCACAATTTCTATGCCCGTCCCAATGATATTTTCCATAAGCTGGGTCAACTTCTATTGTACCATTTAGTCCTTGTTTTGTTCTTATTGCTTTAAGAATATTATCATATGTTAATTCTTTAAGATTAAATAACGTAGCTTCTCTACCAATTCTCCATGGCCAGAACGAATGCGAATCAGAATTGCTAACCAAAGCATATTTATCTAGTTTTGATAACCTCCAATTCATTGGCGGATCAGAACTTAACCCCGTTTCCAAAGCATGGATATGTCTTGCTTGATCTTTAAAACCTTCTTCAACAGAATCAAAACCACCATTGCTTCCCAACAATCCAAACCAAGGTGTCCAACAATTATGTACGGCTAAATTCTCAGTAATATAAGAATGGTCTTCCTTTACTTCAAGGTTATATACTAATCCATTGTACTGTTTTTTATTTATTTTAATTACTGGTAGATAAACATAATTTTCATCTAACCAACCTTTTCTTCTGTCAATCTTAGCTTTAAATATCTTAAATTCTGGTAAATCTAATAAACCTAGATTGTCATTAAAAAAAGAAAGGTTTGTGAAATGATATATATCCTTATTTGCTTTAATTCTTCTATCATTAATAATATTTAGCTTTAAATTTCTTCTTTTATTTACACTTTTAGCAGTTGTTTTTGATATTGATGGAATAATTCCTATCTTTAGCATTATTGTTTTAAACTGATTAAATAATTCAATCGAGCTTGTATAACCAGCATCACCTCTCCACCATCCAATTAGTAATTGTTTAAGCTTATTCTCTGGCAGATTCAAAAACCAACTAGGAATTTGTTTATTATACGATCTTCTTGGGCTATCAACATAAAATAACTTAAAAAATTCGCATAATATCTTTGAATGAACAGAGAGTGATATTCCATTTGAATTTATTTCATCCTTAACTATAATATTAATAAAAGGTCCAAATAAATTTATTAATAATTGTTCAACATCTTTGATATACTCAATCTCCTCTTTTGAGAAAGTAAAAGATATATGGTCTCTTGTAGAATGTCCTTCTGCTAGATAATAACCAATTAATCGACAGAAATCCTCCGAAACTTTAATCTCATTTTTAATAAGTAAGTTTTTTAAAAAGCTCCTTTCTTTTCTTGGTTTAATATATCCTTTTTCTTTAAAGAAACTACAATTGATATTATCTGATATTTTAATATTTTTAATATCTTTTATTTGATTATATCTTGGATATAAAGCAATATCACCTTTTTCAATGTTTTTTGCTTGTGTCCATACTGGCTTATATCTCTCAAATTCTTTTTTATTACATCTCCTTTTTAAGTATGCACAAGTTGGTTTACAAATCGTGTGAGACATATTCTTACATTCTTTATAACTTTTTATTGAAAGAATTGGATGTTCAGGTGTAAAATATGTTCCTATCTTCATACAGGCAGGTATTATCTCAATAATCTGCCCATCATACTTTCTTTTGTAGATATCTTCAACTTTTCTATATCTTCCCTTGTGTGTTACTACTTGATCTCCTTTTTTAATGTTTTTAATCTCATTCATTTTTTTATTAGTTTGAATTAATGAATTTGGAATCAAACAATGCGCAGGTATTACTTCAATATCTTTAGATATGCTTCTCATTTCTTCAACTAATTCAGGACAAGAAACCTTAAATATTGGTCTGCCATCATAATCAATTCTACCTTTACTTAAGAAGAATTTAGTTATTTGATCAACTGTATCAAAATTAGGTGCTAAGATAATGTTATGAACTCTTCTTCCTTTACCCATATCAGTATATATTAAAGAAACTTCTGATTGTAATAGGAAATTCATTCCACCTTTTGATTTAAGAATGCCTGTTCCATCATCTGTTAAGTTAGCTTTTAACTCTTTAATCCATTTTGGATGGGTAAAATCAGATGTTCCAAGCAAATTTAGACCTTTAACTTTTGCCCATTTTTCTAAGTTTGCAATATCTAAATGTTTAGAACAAGCTCTTGAATACTTAGAATGTAAATGCAAGTCTGAGATTATTTTCATATATAAAAGAAAAAGATTAGTATTTATAATTATTGTGATACTATATTTTTATTATATCTTGCAAAAGTTTAAATATTAATAACCAATTAAGAGTAAATAGGAGGGATAATATGAAAATATATACTTTGTTAATAATTGCATTGTTTTTAATTACTGCTTGTTCACCAACTGATGTTGAACCAGAAGTTACTGATGAGCTTCCTGATGATACAACTGTAGATAACGCAAGTGATTCAACAAATACTTCTGATGATTTAGCTGATGATACTGCTGATGACATTACAGATGATACTGCTGATGGCACTACAGATGATACAGGTGATGATACTGATTTAGCTGATGATACTGCTGATGACATTACAGATGATACTAGTGATGATACTACAGATGAGAATGAAACAGAAGTAGACATTAATGATGGTTATCATATAGTTAGTATGAAAGATCTTAAGTTTGATCCTAAGGATATAATAATTGCAAAAGGTGACACAGTTTCATGGGTTCATGAAGATGATTATTCTGATAACGAAAATCTTGTACATATACTTCAGATTTATGGTCCTGAACCATCTGGAGGAAATTCAGGTAGAATGTTAATTGGTGATACTTTTGACAAAACATTTAATGTTCCTGGATCATATTGGTACATAGATGTTATTTTCTCTGCACAAATGCGTGGAACCATTAATGTAACCGAATAATTTATATAATTTATTTATTTTTATCTTTTTATGACCTTATTATCTGAAATCAATAAAAAGGACCTAAAAGGGTTCAAATCTGATTTTAAAGAACTATTGAGAGTTTCTTTAGGTATTAACAAAGCTTTTAAGAAACTAGAAAATGTTGAAGATTATCTTAAAAAACTAAAAAAAGTAATTAAATTATTTAATAAAAAATATTCTGGACTTAAACTTGAACTTAACCTAGGTTTAGAAGAAGTAAATCTTAAGATTATTCTAAACGAAAAAGAAGTTAGGGCTGTTTTTGATAACGCATCAAAAATACCTAATTTATCTGGTTTAGGTTTAAACAGTTTCAATAAAAATGTAGAAAGTATTGCTGATAAATCAGATCAAATCAAAGATAAAGCCTACATTTCTTATTTTGACCCTGAAAAAGGTTCTAGTACAGTTTACTTAGAAAAATATAAAGGTCAAGTTGAATTAGTTTATGACGAAGAACAAGTAGGTAAGGAAGATTCAGCTCAGTTTATTCTTTGTGCTTATTATGCTTGTAAAGACGGTGTAAAAGAAGATGGCGAAGATGTATATTCTTTATTAGCTTCAATGGGTTTTATAGATTTACTATCTGGAAAAGAATTCCATAACTGGATGGACAAGTTTAGAAGTTATTGGGGGGAGTAGATTTTTCTAAGTTAACATTATTTAACAAATATGATTATAGGTTTAGTTCCAGTCGGTCTTAATAATGGACAATTTGTACCACTATTTTTTATTAAAGAAGCCATTTTTACTTTATCATACTCAGCATAACCTTCATCACCACTAGGATAAGTTAATTTTCCACATGCACTATTAATTTTTTCTGTAACAAAAGACTCTCCAAGAACAATTAACAGTAAACCTTTTTGTATTACATCAAGATAATTTTTTTCTTCTAAAATGATTGATTCTTGCACAGTATTTTTTAATTCTGCAAAAACTCTTGTTGTTTGTCCTTCGCCCCGAATTAAAGTAACTGAATCATCTGTATTAATCAATGCTTTGATATCTCCGGTAAATCCTGTAGGTATTATCTCGATTCCGCCACCTTCATCTTGTAATTCAATTTCACCATCATCAAATATCAATTTGCTATATGTTACCCAATCAGTATCTCCTGTAAAAGATCCGATTACAGTTTCATATGTTACAAAATCTGTACTACTTGGATCAAATGCTAATCCATCTGGAAAATCTTGAAAATCATATACATATATGTCATAATCATCCATTTTACCATATGTTACAAAATCAGTTACATCCGTTACTGTCCAATCTAATTTTTCTTTCTTATTTGTTCCTGCCTTTGTTAAAGTAACAGTACCTGTCTCTCCAGCGTCCCCTCTATCTTTGGGACCTTCTACGTCAGTCACATAATAATAAACCAAATCATTAGAACTATCAAAATCTTCATATTGTATAATCCCTCCTTTTTTGGAGTTAGCACTTTTTTCACTTACAGTAGAACCTACTGCACCAGTTCCTTTTCTTACCATAAAATTAAGCCCTAAAGGACTATGTTTTTCTGCAATAATAATGTCATCATCCATTAGGACTGTATTATCATCTATACTAAATGTAATCTGGTCTTCACCAGATTTCGCAGAAGCAATTGTGTTTGTGATTACATTTATTACTATGTCACCAGATTTTACATTTTTGTCAGTAGATATCCCAATCAAATCACTACCTAATCTAATTTGTGATGCGTCCCAATTAATGTCAATGATTGGTTCTGTGTCCCCATTCTTTATATCTCCTGTTTCACCTACTTCTTCACCATTTAAATAAATGTCAAAAGTAGTTTCATCTTCATCACGATCAGGCACAAGTTTAATATCAGAAATATTGGTGTTATCAAATATTGGAAAGTTATTAGTTGTTAAAGTAATATAATTTTCATTAACAGAAACACTAACATCAGATTCTTTAACATCATTTACCAAATCCTCAACAACAATTCCCATTTTTTTAACTTGATCAACCCATTCAATCAAGATTACTGGATCAACTTCTCCTGAAATGATACGAGTATCAGCATCCACAGTTATATTATCAGCATTGTGAAGTTCCCAAATATCAATTGTTTCTTGTGGCAGAACATAATCTTTTGGACATTCACATAATTCAAGTTCTTCAGTTTTAATTGCTATCTCTGCCCACTTTGCTCCAAATGTGTAACCTGGCTGAGTTTTATACACTCGTATTTTTGTTTTACCTTCTGAAGATGTACTTCCTTCCTGAATTGTTTGTGTACCTATTTTGTTGCCATCTGAATCATATATGCTTACAACAGCAGACGGGTCATCTGAATTAATCTCATCAAGAGTTACAAAGCTTCCATCATCTAAAGTAAGACTATCTCCAAGACGTACTATACCATAAGCTGTAGAAGTGCGCAAACATGTTGGTTTACTTCCATCTGGACAAAGAAGGTCAACTACAGGCATCTCTTCACCAATAACTATCTCTTGTTCAGAAGGGGCTTTAGTATCACTAATTACCCAATCCTCACCTAAAAATTTTAATTTAACAATATTACACTCTTCATATGTAGGTTTTTTTTCAATTGAAGTATTTGCACTCGTACAAATAGGTATACCATAACTATCAGATCCTGTTTTATCAAATTTTAGAGTATAAGCCACATTATCATTTTGTTTTTTATCATAAATATCACAGATATTTTTCTTGCATCTCACCCATAAGTCTTGTTCTTCTTTGTAAGAATCAGGCGTATCTTTTAAACTTTGAAAAGAAGTACCCTCTATTCTATAAAGTTTCAAATCAGTTTCAGAATCTTCCAAAGCATCATCACAATCATTTTTATTACATATATCATTTAGAACATACACTGGAAGATCAATATCTTTAATCGTGCTATCAGCGATTTCTTCAACAATAACTGGCGAACAAGAGCTTAAAATAAACATACATAATAAAAGAATTAAGATAATTTGATAATCTTTTTTCATTCATATCACACTTTTTATATAATCCTGGAAATAATCATATTTAAAACTTTGCTCTTTTATAAATTATTGGGGTGAATGATTCACTTATTCCCATAAATAAATATCTCTCGTGTAAATAAACGTTTTCTTTTCTTATATTCTACATTAAGTTTTTCTTTTAAGAACAATTCTCTTATTTTCTTCTTATCCTCAACAATTAATGCATTTGGTGTTACATTGATTAAGCTGTGCTTTATATAGAAACAAAATTTTCCATTTTTTGATAATATCTTTTTAAGGTGTTTAAGGAAACCTTCAAGATCTTTGATATATCCTAATGAATTGTATGAAAAGAATAAATCTACTTTCTTTATTTTCTCAGGAACTTTCCAAGATTTAATGCAAAATGATTCTATTCTTTTATCTTTAGATACATGTTCTTTGAAGACTTTCAATTCTTCAGGAGATTTGTCTACTGCAAAAATATTTTTAAAAGGCAGATTCTTCTTGATTATATTCCTTGTAAATCCTCCAACACCACAATCATAATCTAATATTACTGAATTTTTGTTAGGAACACCCAATAATCTAAGTATCTTGTTGAACAAAGGTTTTGGTAATGGTGCCAAATGATAGAAATGGGCAAGCTTTGCTCTAATTTTTCTTCTCATATCTACATATTTTGGATCATAAAATATCTCAATTGCAAAATACGCTGGTGTTCCAAAAACAATTAATGAACCAGAAATCCTTAATAGGTCCATTGCTCCGTGAGTTTCTTTGATAAACATTGTCAATAAGAAAATCATAAATAATACTATAAAAAATGGTCCAACTTTACCAAAAGGCACTTTATATGGTCTTGGAACATTTGGTTTCTTAAATCTTAATATCACAACACTTAAAAGAACAGCAGAATATAACACTAAGATTAATGGAATTAAAAGATGTAATAATGTTTCATAAGAACCTGCTCCAATAATCACTAAAACTGAAACAATAATTATTTGAAATATTATTGATACATACGGACTTTTATGTTTTGGGTGGATCTTACCAAACTGTACAAAAAATAATTTATCTTCCGCAAGAGCCATCAAAAGTCTTGGCGATGTTACAATCCAGCTAGCAACTGCTCCTATTATAGATGTTGCGACTAATACAGTAAAGATTATTCCTCCTATACCTCCAAAATAAACTATACCTAAATCTCTTAATGGTGCAGCAGATTCAGCATATTGTTGCCAAGGAATAACTCCTAAAGCTGTTAATGTTAACAGAAGCGCAAACCCTGCTATTGCAACAGTACCCCATATCAAAGCTTTTGGCATAACTTTAGTAGGATTTTTTGTTTCGGCAGCTAAGAATATTGCACTTTCCCATCCAAAAAATGTTTCTGCAATAAAGAAAATTGCCAACAATAAGTTCATAGTTGGAAACACAAAAAATGGAGAAAAGTTTTCGATATTAAATTTAAAGAATCCTGGTACGATTATTGCAGTGATTGTTCCTATTGTTAACAATGCAAAACCCACAAGCATGTATGTGCTTGACTGCATCCCTTTGTAAGCGATAAAATTAAACAAAAGCACAAGTCCAATTGCAATAGGGATATAAAAAGCTGCATAAGTTGAGGGTATAGCATATTGCAACGCACCTAACAAAAGCATAGATATTGTAACACTGCCAGCTATCGAAGTTGTCCAACCAATAACAAAGCTCCAAAACCTTCCATAAGTTTGTTTTGCAAATTCATAAACTCCACCTGCTTTTGGAAACATACTAGTAAGTTCAGAGAAACACATTGCGATATATACAGCTATTATAGAAAGTATCAACCATGAGATTAATGATGCAGGACCTGCATACTTTGCACCTGAAGCTGTAAGAAACCAGATACCTGTTCCCATGATAGAATTGATTGTAACCAATAAAACAACCTTGAAAGTTAAAACACCTTTCATCTTTTTTTCATGGGGTTGAACTTTTCTAATTTCTGTTTTCTTAATATGTTTCCTCATTCTTAAGAACCTAGGTGCCCTTGCTGCAAATCTCAATAATCTAAATAATCTTGTATAACGTGCCATCTTAGCAACTCTTGAAAGTATTCTTACACCTTTTAATGCTCTTGTTAAAGCAAGATATTCTATTCCAAGGAAGATATAGTTGAAAGGTATAGTAGCTATAATATCTAGATAATGTTTCTTTACATATGGTATGAAATGTGGTGTTTCAAACCATCTAAATACTAAGTCAATAGCAAATATTATGATAACAACAAGATCAAATATATCAATTGCAAGCGTATACTTCCCAACATCATAGAACAGTTCAAATATTGTTACTGTAAGGAGCAACACTAAAGCAGGAGGAATAATTGCTTGTACAAATGCATCAAGTTTGTTTCTAGTAATAGTATCAGCCTCTTTTATTCTATTTACCAAATTAATGTTATATAAATATTTCTCTGATTGTTATACTATTTTAAAGAATTATTGTTGAGTTATATTTACTTGAATTCTTTTTTAGAAATCCTAACCCATGCCTGGGGGTAATTTACCTTTCATCTTCTTCATCATTTTATTCATGTCACCAGAGCCTTTCATCATCTTCATCATTTTCTTACTCTGCCTGTATTGTTTAATCAATTCTCTAATCTCTTTAACAGATATACCTGAACCTTTAGAAATTCTTTCAATACGAGAAATATCAATCTCTTCTGGGTTTTCAAGTTCATGCTTTGTCATAGAACTCATTGCAATCTTCCACTTTTCAAGTTTACCTTCTTGAGTTTGAAGTAACTCTTTAGGCATCTTAATCTGTGAAAAACCAGGAACCATTTCCATAACTTTTGAAAGTGGACCCATCTTCTTTAAAGCAGACATTTGTTCATATAAATCAATAAGATTAAATTGTCCTTTCAAAAACTTCTTACCTAGATCTTCTGCATCTTTTTCATCAATTGCACCTTTAGCTTTTTCAAGTAAAGCTTCTAGGTCACCCATTCCAAGTAATCGTGAAACAAAACCTTGCGGATTAAATGTTTCTATATCATCTAATCTTTCACCTATACCTATAAATTTAATCGGTGCTTTTGTAACTGCACATGCACTTAATGCACCACCGGCTTTCGCAGTACCATCCATTTTTGTTGCAACAACTCCTGTTATATTTACACTAGAATGGAATTGTTCTGCTTGACTTTGTGCAGCTTGTCCAATATCAGCAGAAATAACTAACAATCTTTCATTTGGAACAACAACTTTGTTCACAGATTCAATCTCTTCAATTAAATCTTTAGATAAAGCGTCTCTACCAGCAGTATCAACAATTACAACATCATATTTAGAATACTCATTAATATTATTCATCCATATCTTTAATGGATCTTTTTCTTTTTTATCAATAAATACTGGAACGTTTGCATTTTTTGCAACTTGTTCAAGTTGGTCCATAGCAGCTGGTCTGTGAACATCTAATCCAACTAAAGCAACTTTCATACCTCTTTTTGTAAAAAACCTACCCAATTTTCCAGCAGTTGTAGTCTTACCACTTCCAAATAGACCAACTAACATTATCTTAAACGGCTTTCCTTTAACTTCAATCTTATGCCCTTCTTTACCTAGGAAATTTACTAACTCTTCATAAACAGTATTAACCAAATGTTCTTTTTTAGTTAAACCACCAGGTGTTTCTTCCTTTAAAGCACGTTCTTTAATCTTATTACTAAGTTCAAAAACAAGTTTAACATTAACATCTGATTGTAATAAAGCTCTTTGAATATCTTTAACTAGTTCATTTATTAGCTTTTCATCCACAAACACACTGCCAGCTATCTTTTTCAGCGTATTCTTCAATGAATCTCCTAGTTTTTCAAGTACCATTATGCTCTTAAGAAACAATCAGCTTTTATAAATGTCACGATTTTTATAAGTATTTAATTGAAAGTTTTATATATCTGTTTGATAATAAACTTCTAATGACTAATATTCAAAAAGAAATTAACCAAATAAAAGATAGAAATAAAAAAGTTGAAGCTGATAAGGCATGGGAAACTTCTAAAACAAGAAAAGTTATCATAGCTATCTTAACATATCTTGTAATTGTAATATTCTTTTATTTTGCTGGCTTACCAAACCCATTAGTTAATTCAATAGTACCTGCACTAGCATTTGTATTATCAACTGCTTCTTTACCATTTTTTAAGAAAATCTGGATGAAATTTAACCGTACCTAATCTTTAGTATTAATATAATCAATACAAGAACAAAACTAACTAAGTTAGCTAGAATTATAGGCAATGCCCCTAAATACAAACCATAAACTAACCATAACAAGATTCCAACACCAATAGCAATATACATAGTTAAAGAAATATCTTTAGTTTCTTTTAATTTAAAACTTTTAATTACTTGAGGCAGAAATGAAGTTGTAGTAAGTGCTCCTGCCATAAATCCAATTGTTTCAATCATTGCCATATTTTATGCGAAATTATTATATAATATAATCCTTTCTGTTTTGTTATGGAAATACAATGGTTAGGCCATGCATCATTTAGAATAATTTCAAATAATATTGTTATCTATATAGATCCCTATTATGGCGAAGATTATGATAAGATGGCAGACATAATTCTTATCAGTCATGATCACTATGATCATTTTAGCCAAGAAAAGATAGCTAAAATAAGATTAGATAGTACAATCATATTAGGCCCGGAACCAATATCTCACATTCTACGTGGTACAACACAAATTAATGTTGATGAAGAAAAACAAATTAATAATATAAGAATCAAAGCAGTTCCAGCTTATAACCTTAATATTCCAAACCATGAAAAAGGTGCAGGTAACGGTTATTTAATTGCAATTGAAGATAAAATTATTTATTTTGCTGGCGATACTGACTTAATACCTGAAATTCAAGATATAAAAGCAAATATTGCATTAGTTCCCATTGGTGGAACATACACTATGAATGCAAAACAAGCAGCTATGTTAATTAATAAAATCAAACCAGATTTAGCAATACCTATGCACTGGGGCTCTGGTATAGTTGGTAATAAAGATGATGCAGATTATTTTAAAGAACTAGTTGAAACAGAAGTTAAGCTTTTAGAAATTGGTGGTGAAGTAGAAATATGAAAGATGTATGTAATTTATGCGGTGAAAAACTAAAGAAAAAAGAAAACGATGCAATATTCTATTGTATTAAATGTGAAGAACAAAAAATTATAAAGAAAAATCTTAAAGATAAATTAGCCGGCAATTAAAACTCAATCTTTTTCTCTTCAACATTTTTCTGAATTTTAGAAATTAGTTTAGAAACTTTAAGTCCAAATTTAACCTTACCATCAAGTGTACGAAGAGCAACAGTTTTAGCAGTTTCTTCTTTTTCACCAATATTTAAAGCTAAAGGAATTTTTTCAATCTGTGCTTGTCTAACTTTCTTACCAACTGATTCAGTTCTAAAATCAGTCTCAACACGTAATCCTGCTTCTTTAAGTTCATCTGCAACTTTCTGTGCATAATTATTAAATTTTTCTGAAACAGTTAAAACTCTAACTTGAACAGGTGCCAACCATAATGGGAACTTACCTTCAAAATGTTCAATCATGATTCCAATAAACCTTTCTAGACTGCCAAGTATTGCTCTATGTATCATTACAGCTTGATGTTTCTTACCATCTTTTCCTTCATATGAAGTTTTAAATCTTTCAGGCAAATTAAAATCTAATTGACATGTTGGACATTGCCATTTTCTGCCTAATGCATCTTCAATATCAATATCTATCTTTGGACCATAAAAAGCACCTTCTCCCTCTTTAATTTCATAATCTATCTTAGCTTTTTTTAGAGCCTTCTTTAAAAGATCTTCAGCTTTGTCCCATAGTTCCTTATCTCCTAATGCTTTTTTAGGCATTGTAGATAAATAATATTTTAATTTAAAATTAAATACCTTAGTCCATACATGCTCAATAAAATCAAGTACTCCTAATACTTCATTTTCAATTTGATCAAATCTGCAGAATATGTGTCCGTCATCTTGAGCAAACTTTCTAACTCTAAACATACCAGCTAAAGTTCCAGAAAGTTCATTTCTATGAAGATTACAAAAATCAGCAATTCTTATTGGTAATTCTTTATAACTTTTAACATCTCTATTATATATCAAACAATGTGACGGGCAATTCATTGGTTTTAACGAATGTTCTTCTCCTTCAATATTTACAATAAACATATCTTCTTTGTAATGTTCCCAATGTCCAGAAGTTTCCCACAATTTTTTATTATAAAGTTGGGGTGTAATAACTTCTTCATAATCTCTTTTTTTGTACTCTTCTCTTATGAAGTCTATTAGAATGTTATACATTATTGTTCCTTTTTTCAAATAAAATGGTGCTCCTGGAGCATATTCATGAAAATAAATTAAATCTAAATCCTTACCAATTTTTCTATGATCTCTTTTTCCTGCTTCTTCAATTAAGTTAAGATATTTCTTCAAATCTTTTTTATCAGGAAAAGCTACACCATAAACTCTTTGTAATTGTTTATTCTTTGCATCGCCTCTCCAATAAGCTCCTGCAATCTTCATTAATTTGAAAGATTTGATATAGGAAGTATTAGGAACATGCGGACCTTTACAGAGGTTATCAAATTCTCCTTGAGAATACATGCTCACAATATCTCCTGGAATAACTTTTGCAAGTTCTGTTTTGTAAGGGTCTTTTTTATAGATTTTAAGTGCTTCTTCTTTTGGAATATCTCTTTGTTTTATTTCAATTTTCTCATCAACAATTTTTTTCATTTCTGCTTCAATCTTCTCAAGATCTTCAGGATGTAATGGTTTTATATCATAATCCTGATAAAAACCATTTTCAACTGCAACACCAACACCTAATCCAATATCTTGTCCTTTGAACACTCTTAATACAGCTTGTGTCATTATATGAGATGCAGAATGCCTAAACACTTCTACACCTTCAGGATCCTTAAATGTAAAAACAGTTAATTTCCCAGATTTATTAATAGGTGCACCTAAATCAAGCATTTCATCATCTAGTTTTACAGCAAGTGCAGCCCTAGCTAAACCTTCACCAATATCTTGTTTGATTATTTCAAGAGCAGTTAAACCTTTTTCATGTTCTTTTACTGTCCCATCAGGAAATGTAATTTTTATCATTTTATCTTAGTTATCTATAGTGGATTTAAAAAAGTTTCTACTATTAGAAAACCATAATCTTTATATATTATTAATATTAATAAAATTAAGAATATTAATAATGGTAAAACCACCAAAATTTATTGGTAAAGCTAAGATAACGCAACAAGGCCAACTTACTCTTCCACAAGAAGCTAGGTCTAACCTAGGTATACCTCTTGGTTCTGAAGTTTATTGGTATGAATTTGATGATTATTTAGTGGTTGTAAAAGATTTAGTCAACCAAAAAGATTTAATAAAAAAAATAAAGAAATAAAATGCCTTTTAATAACCCAACCGGACTATTAGCACTTTTTACATTAATCCCATTTATAATCCTTTATCTTATTAAGCCAAAACCTCAAAAACAAGCAATTCCTTCTTTGATGTTTTTTATGCAAAACAAGAAAAAGATTAAAGAAAATGCATTTTTAAGAAAACTTTTGCACAATATTCTTTTCTTTCTTCAATTATTAGCTTTGCTGGGAATAATATTTGCAGTTGCAGCACCATATATTATAGTACCTTATGATGAATCTATTGAAAAAACTGTTATTGTATTAGACGCTTCAGCTTCAATGGCTGCAAAATCTGGTTTAGGTACAAGATTTAGCAAAGGAGTATCAGAAGCAAAAAAATATCTTACTGGTGATGTAAGCTTAGTAGTTGCAGAAAACGTTCCTATTGTTATGTTAGAAAATGAACGAGCATCAACTGCAGTTAACATTTTAAATAGCCTTAAACCTAAAGCCACAACAACTAATCTTGGCGATGCTATGCTTGCAGGACAAAGTTTAGTTAATGAAAAAGCAAGAATGTTTATTATTAGCGATTTTAGTTCTACAGATGGAACAGATATTTTTGTTGCAAAAAGAATTCTTGAATCTAAAGATATTAAAACTACTTTTGTTGATGTTTCAAGCCAAGCCTCAAATATTGGGATTATCAATCTAAGAGTTTCTGAAAGTAATGTTAAAGCCACTGTTAAAAACTACAATGATGAAGAATCTTCTTTTAAATTAAAACTTAAAGATAAATCTTTTGAAACAAAATTAGGGCCGCGCTCTATTGACACTTTTATATTTGACAATCCTCCAGCAGGATTAAGCGAGATTAAGTTAGATGTTGATGATGATTTTTCTTTAGATAACACAGCATATCTTAGTTTACCTGATAAAAAAGAATTTGATGTTTTACTTATAACAAATTCACAAGCATCACATCTTATGGCTGCTTTGCAAGCTCCAGATAATATTAATCTTGAGATAAGAAACCCGCCTGTAACAAACGCCTTTAATATAAACCATGACGTTGTAATACTTGACGAACTGGATCATGGTTTATTTGTTCCTGCAGATTTTAATGATTTAAAAAAATATGTTGAAAATGGTGGTAATTTAATAATCACTGGTCAAAGTGATTTAGGTGAATTTGATACTAAAGGCTTGTTACCTGTAAAAGTTGAAGGTCTAGTAGATGATTCAGCAAGTATTTGTGTTAATCTTTTTAATCCTATTACAAAAATATTTGAAGAGAACCCTTGCTTTGCTGGTGCAGCAAGATATTTACAAACTTCTGCAAAAGATTCTGAAACCTTGGCTTTAATTTCTGAAAATCCAATTTTTTCATATAAACAGCAAGGTAAAGGTAAAATTTTCTTTTATGGAATATTTGATTTAAATAGTGATTTTAAAACTTCTCCAACATACCCAATATTTTGGAATAATCTAATTCAGTTTATGTTAGATATTCCAAGCGTAGCCGATCATAATATTGTAACTGGACGGATTCTACCAATAAGAACAGGTACTGTTAAGACACCTACACGAACAGTTGAACTTGAATCAATACTTATTGATGAAGCAGGCATATACGAATTTGATAACAAAGTTGTAGCTTCTAATATGTTAAGTGAATTTGAATCTGATATTAAGAGAAAAATAGACGTTGAAACAAAAGAAGCAGAATTTAAAGAAAAACCCTCTGAAGCTAAATTCAAGCTAGACCTTAACACTTATTTATTAGCACTTGTAATGCTAATTTTAATTATAGAATTGATTTTTCTCAAAAGAAGAGGTGACCTATGATCATTTCTAATACTTATTGTATTTCAGAACTTTGTGTTAGGCACGCATACTTAATTTGGGCAATAATACCTGTAACAATTATTTTAATAATATTTATGAAACTTAATTTTATTAAATTTACTAATAAAGAAGACAAAAAAGAATATCAATCAAAAGTTAAATTAAGAAGAATTCTTATTGCTTTATCAAGAATCTTTATTTTTGCATTACTTCTGGTTGCAATCTCTTCACCACATATAATAAAACAGACAATGGTTCAAGGAGACACTTCACTCCTTATTCTTGCAGATAATACCACTTCATTTGAAGTTTTTGATAAAAACATTCCCTTAGATTTAGCAAAATCTCTTGAAGGTGGTCTACCTGTAAATTTAAGAGCTATTGGCACAAGCTTAAAATCAAACATTGGTGATGGCATATTAAATAATATTCAAGGTAATGATAATATCTTGGTGGTTACAGATGGTAACAATAACAAAGGTAAAAGCTTGATTGATATGGTTGAATTTGCTTCTAGTATTAATTCAACTATACATACTGTTGATATTTCTCCAACTAAAACAGACATAGGAGTTTCAATTCTTGGAACACCTGAACAAATTGTTGATGCAGATGATAATTATGATGTTATTGTAAACAATATTGGCAATGAAGTTGCTTATCATATATTAATTATGGTTGACGATACAGTCTATCTTGATCAAGATATGTCAGGTTCTCAAACAATTCGTATAAAAAAAGCATTTTCAGGAGTAGGTTTTCATACAATAACAGCTGAAATAACAAATCCTAGTGAAGATCTTTATCCACAAAATAACGCTTATTACAAAACTATAAAGATATATTCAAGACCCTCTGTACTTTTTGTTTCAAATTCAGAAAACACACCTTTATTTAGAGCACTTAACAAAATCTATGATCTTACTACCACTTCAGAAATTCCATCAGACCTTTCAAATTACTTATCAATTATACTTAATGACATTCCTGCTTCAATTCTTCAACCAAAGATAGATCAATTAACTGATTATATTTCTAATGGTAACGGTATTATATTTATTGGTGGAGAAAATTCTTATGAAAGAAGTTACAAAGGTACTTTAGTAGAAACTTTACTTCCAGTAACTTCTGGTGCAGGAGAAGATAGCGAAGATAGTGATGTTAATATTGTTATAGCTATTGATCGTTCTCAGGGTACAGCAGGACATCTTCCATTAATGAAAAGTCAAGCAATATCAGTCATAGAAAGTCTTGACGAAAGTCATAATGTTGGTGTTATAGCTTTTAGTGCACCAGGTGGAGTTTCAGCTCAGCATGGAGTTATCTCCGATATTTCACCGCTTAGTGAACATAAAAATACAACTATTTGGAGAATCTCTAGGTTAACTTTAGATGGCCAGTCACCTTTTGACTATGGACTAAATGAAGCTTTTAAGATGCTTCGTAATGAACCAGGAAGCAGAAACATTATATTTATTTCAGACGGTCAGACAACAAATGAAGCTTTAAGACAAAAGACACGTGATAAGGCAATTGAAGTTGCGTCAATGGGGACAAAAATCTATACTGTGGGTGCAGGAACAGACTCTTCAACAGGCGGTGTTGTTAGCAGTACACGTGATGATCAATTTCTTAGCCAGCTTGCTTTGTTCGGTAATGGGATGTATTTTCCAATTAATGTAAAAAATAAACTTAATGTATTGTTTGGAGAATCCCAAGAAGATAAAGAATTCTTAAACTCTTTAGTTTTATTGGACACCTATCATTTTATTACAAGACAATTCTCAATAGATGCAACTGTAACTGGTTATAATTTTGTTATTCCTAAACCATCAGCAAGACTTTTAGTTAGCACAAACAAAAAAATTCCTATCCTAACTGTTTGGAGGTTTGGCTTAGGACGTATAGCAGCTTTTTCAACTGATGACGGTTCAAAATGGTCTGGTGACTTACTTAAAAGAAACACTTCTGAATTAATAACAAGAACTGTTAATTGGGCAATTGGTGATTTAACAAGAAAAAGTCTTTACGATGTTTCAATTTTAGACACAACTATAAATGAACCTTCAGAAATAATCATAACTTCTATTGAACCACCAATTTCAGAAACTTTTGACTTTAGAAAAGAAGATGTTAACAAATATGTTAGTGAATTTTCTTCAGAACATACAGGAATTTATGATGTCATGGATGGCAAAATTGCAATAAATTACTATAAAGAATATATGAATCTTGGCGTTAACCCAAGTTTTATCCGTTCTATTGAAAATACTGGTGGAAAAATATTTAATCTAGATGATACTGAAAATATTCTTAATACTATTAAGACACAATCAAAAAAACCAGAAGTAAAAATTGTAAGCTATAGTTGGATTTTTGCTTTACTTGCTTTACTTTTACTTTTATTTGAAATAATAATAAGGAGACTTAACCAGTACCGTGTAAATCGAGGTGAATAAAATGGCATATATGAGACGAGACGTAAATATGATTTTACTTGTGTTATTAGCATTAGTAATAGTAGCTTTTGCTTTTTACAGCTCATATACAGAAAAAACGTTTACAAATATAAGTGAAAATTATCAAGGCAAAATCAGTGAATTAACTGATGTTAGTAGTGTGTTACAACAAGAAAAGATAAGACTAAATCAAACAACTGCACAACTTGAGGTAAAACAACAACGTGAACAAACTTTATCAGAACAATATGATACTTTACGTACAGGAAAAGAGTTAGTTGAGGCAGCAAAAGCTGCAGTTGAGACAGAGCTCTCAAGCACCAAAACAGATTTAGCTGAATCCAAGCAACAACTTGCTGTTAAAGAATCTGAACTTACAGAAACACAAGATGAATTAGATACTGCAAAAACAAAAATAACTAGTTTGAAAGATGATATTGATACTATCTGCGATTATCTCGTAGATAATGCTTTAGACCATGCCGACTGTTAAGAATGAAATTTAATAAACTATTAGAGGAATTGAATTCAACAATCATCTCAGAAGAGATATTTGTTAAGTTTCTCTATGCTATAATTATATATCTATCTTTACTTTTAATTCTTACATTAACTCCCATATCTAGAACTTTTGCTTTCTTAACTTCTTTAATTTATTTTATTGTTGTTATGGTTCTTGAATGGAAGAAAGATAAGATTGAAGAAGTTGAACAAAGCTACCCTAATCTTAAAGAAGAAATAACAACAGCAAGAGATAATATCAAAGTAAACAATCCAATTGTTGATGCTTTAAAGAAAGAAATTAAAGAAAAAGTTAAATATGTCAGGTCTTCAACATTTTTTCCATTAAAAAGAGTTTATGTTAGTTTTGCAATAATTGTATTATTATCTTTTGGAATTGTTTTCATAACTTCTAATTCAATTACTGCTAAGAAATTTATAACAAACGATCTTCCAGGATTACTTTCTTTTGGTGGAAAAACACCCTTGAATGGCACGTTTAATGATTCTTACGCAACTAATATCACTGACGATATTTATGGCGAAGCAGATATACTGCAATTAGGCAACAAACAACTTGATATTAGACTTATGCCCTCTTCTTATGAAATATCTGTTAGAGAAGAAGGCGAATTCAAAGGCAAAACTTTTGACAACACTTATGCATCAAATATTCAAACAGAATCTAGTGATGCTTTTGAAGAAAACATACCAAAAGAACAACAAGATCTTGTTAAAAATTATTTTTTAAAACTTGCGGAGGGATAAAATGAAAGATTATAAAGTAGTGTTTGAAACACTATACAAAGAAATTGGTAAAGTTGTCGTTGGCCAAAACGAAATGATAGAACAGGTGATGATTGCTGTGTTATGTGAAAGCAATGCCTTACTTGAAGGTTATCCAGGGTTAGCTAAAACTCTTGTAGTTAAAACACTTGCAGAAGCAATGGACTTAAAGTTTAACCGAATTCAAAATACACCTGATTTAATGCCTTCTGACATAACAGGGACTCATATTATCGAAGAAGTTGGTGGTAAGCGGCAGTTTAAGTTTCAACCAGGTCCACTTTTTGCTAATATTGTATTAGCAGATGAAATCAACAGGGCAACTCCAAAAACACAATCAGCTTTGTTAGAATCAATGCAGGAAAAACAAGTTACAGTTGGTAATTCAACTTTTAAGTTAGACCTTCCGTTCTTTGTGCTTGCAACCCAAAATCCAATTGAACAAGAAGGAACATATCCTTTACCAGAAGCACAATCAGACAGATTCTTGTTAAAGATTCAAGCAGTTTATCCAAAAGCAGCTGAAGAAGAAAAGATTGTTGACATTTATACAACACATTCTGAAAAACCAAAGATTAAAGTTTTGTTAAGTAAAGAACAGTTATTACATCTTCAAAAAACAACTAAACAAGTACCTATCTCAAACGAATTAAAACGTAAAGCAATAAACATTGTTCGCTCTACAAGAGAAAGAAAAGACCTTATACAATATGGTGCCTCTCCAAGGGCATCAATAGGTTTAGTCATTGCTGCTAAAGCAAGGGCACTAATGCACGGCCGTAATCATGTCAGTTCTGAAGATATTGGTGTGATGGCACTACCTGTTCTTAGGCATAGAATAATTTTAAACTTTGAAGCAGAAAGAAAAGGCATGAAAACAGACGATGCAATAATTGATATACTAAAGAAAGTAAAATGATTGATACATCTTTCCTTGACCAACTAGCAAGATTCAATTTAGTAGTTAACAAAAGGGTTACTTCTAGTTATATTGGTCCTAGGAAAAGTGTTGCTCGTGGTAGGGGTATTATGTTTAAAGAACATAGAATTTATTCTCCAGGTGATGACTTTCGAAGTATTGATTGGAAAGTTTTTGCTCGTACTGACGATTTATATGTTAAAACATATGAAGAAGAAAGAAACCTTAACGTTCATATCATAGTTGATATATCTGGGAGTATGAATTTTGGGAAACCTGTTTCAAAATTTGATTATGCTTCTATGCTTGGCGTTGGTTTTGCTTATCTTGCAATGAAAGATAATGAGAAGTTCCAATTCTCAACTTTTTCAGAGAATATAGAAATATTTGAGTCAAGAAAAGGTATGTCACAATTAGCTTCAATGGTAGAATATCTTAACAATCTTAAGATGAAAGGACATTCTAACTTAAAAAATTGTATCTCTCAGTACAGGGGTTTTATCGGTAGTAGGTCAATGATTGTTTTGATATCTGACTTTCTTGTAGATGTTGAAGAAATTAAAGAAACTTTAATGATGTTGGGGAATCATGATATAACTGTTATTCAAGTTCTAGATCCTATTGAAAAAAAGCTTAATGTTGAAGGCGATTTTAAATTAAAAGATTCAGAATCAGATGCTGAAATGATTACTTATATAGGTAGTCATATGCGAGAACATTACAAAGGATTATTAGATAAACATTCTGCACAAATTCAAAAAATGTGTAATTCATTAGGCTATCATTTTCATCAAATCACAACTGACAAATCTATATTTAGTTCATTTTATGAAATCCTTCAGAAAATTTGATATGATAAGAAAACATTTTTAAACCCATACGGTTTTATTATTCCAATGAAATTTAAAACAACAGCTGATATCAAATTTCCAAAGACTATAATTGAACAGGTTATTGGACAAGGTGATGCAGTTGAAGTTATCAAAAAAGCTGCACAACAAAGGCGGCATGTTCTATTAATAGGTGAACCAGGTACTGGGAAATCTATGCTTGGTCTTGGATTAGCAGAATCATTACCTAAAGAAAAACTTGTTGATGTTCTTTCTTTTGATAATCCTAATGATGAGAATACTCCATTGATTAGAACTGTTCCTGCTGGTCAAGGTAGAACTCTAGTTGCAAAATCAAGAGTTCAAAATATTGGTTCAATTAAGAATCAATCTCTTATAATGATGATTCTTTTGTTTATTGCTTTGCTTGTACCTTATTGGATATGGCGAACAAACTTTTTTGAACTTGGAGAAACAGCAAATGCAATAATTTATTCAGCTTCAATGGTTACATTCATTATCATTGCAATTAGTTTTATCTTTTCAATATCAATGGGCAAGAAAATGGGTGCAGCAAAGCCTAAAGTCCCAAAAGTTATTGTTGATAATTTTAATAAGAAAAAAGTTCCTTTTTATGACGCAACAGGTGCACATGCTGGTGCTTTACTTGGAGATGTTTTACATGATCCTTTCCAGTCAGGCGGTTTAGGAACTCCAGCACATGAAAGGGTTGTTGCAGGAATGATGCATAAAGCCAATATGGGGGTTTTATTTGTAGATGAAATTGCTACTTTGCAAGCTCATACACAACAAGAACTTCTTACAGCTTTACAAGAAGGTAAATATTCTATCACTGGTCAGTCTGAAAGGTCTGCTGGTGCAATGGTACGTACAGAACAAGTACCTTGTAATTTTATCTTAATAGCTGCAGGTAACCTTGAAACAATTAAAAATATGCATCCAGCATTACGTTCCAGAATAAGAGGATATGGTTATGAAGTTTATATGAAAGATACAATGCTAGACACTCCTGAGAATCGTGATAAAATTGCCGTATTTGTTGCTCAAGAAGTTGTTAAAGACAAAAAGATTCCACACTTTTCAAAAGATGCTGTTGATGATATAATTAAAGAAGCAAAAATCATGGCAAATCGTAAAGGGCATTTAACATTAAGATTACGTGAACTTGGTGGCCTTATCCGTGCAGCAGGGGACATAGCAAAAGAACAAAATGCAAAAGTTGTTGAGAAGAAACATATTTTAGATTCAAGGAAATTTGCTAGACCTTTAGAAAAACAATTAGCTGATAAATATATTGAACGTAAAAAAGCATACGAAGTTATAATCACAGAAGGTCAAAAAGTTGGAAGAGTAAATGGTCTTGCAGTTATTGGTGGTGAATCTGCTTATTCAGGAATTATTTTACCTATTGAGTCACAAGTGACTCCTGGTGGTAAAGAAAGAGAGATTATTGCAACTGGTAAACTTGGGGAGATAGCTAAAGAAGCAGTTAAAAATGTTTCAGCTATTATCAAAAAATACTTTGGTGATGATTTAATAGAGAAATCAGATATATATGTGCAGTTTTTACAGACTTATGAGGGTGTTGAAGGTGATAGCGCAAGTATTGCTGTTGCAACATCTATAATCTCAGCTTTTAAGAATATCCCTATCAAACAAAATTATGCAATGACTGGTAGCTTATCTGTTCGTGGTGAAGTTTTACCAATTGGCGGAGTAACATCTAAAGTTGAAGCTGCAATAGAGGCGGGCATAAAGAACGTTATTGTACCAAAATCAAATCTTAAAGATATAATAATTGATTCTAAAGACATTTCCAAAGTAAAAATTATTCCTGTAGATAACATCCAACAAGTTCTTAAAGAAGCATTAGTTTGGAAAGGTAAAGAATCAATTCTAAAAAAGATTTTAAGCAAATGATATGTTTAGGTATTGAGTCAACTGCGCATACTTTTGGCGTAGGTATTGTAACAGATAAAGGCAAGGTTTTAGCTAATGTTAAACATACTTATACAACAGAATCTGGTGGAATTATCCCTGCTGATGCAGCTGAACATCACGTGCATTTCTGTGATGAAATTATAAAGAAAGCACTTGAAGAAGCTAACAAAAAGATAAAAGATATTGATTTAATCTCTTTCTCACAATCACCAGGCATTGGAAATTGTCTAAGAATTGGTGCTTTTACAGCAAGATCTGTAGCACATGTTTACAAAAAGCCAATTGTTGGCGTAAATCATTGTATTGCACATCTTGAAATTGGTCGTTTGTTAACAAAAGCAAAAGATCCAGTACTTCTTTACGCATCAGGAGCCAACACTCAAATAATTGCTTATGAAGGCGGCAAATATAGAATATTTGGTGAAACACTTGATCAAGGCGTAGGGAACTTTATTGATTCTTTTGCACGACATATTGGTCTTGGTTTTCCAGGCGGTCCAAAGATATATGAAATAAGTCTTAAAGGTAAAGATTACATTGAACTGCCTTATTCTGTTAAAGGCATGGATGTATCATTTGGCGGTTTACTTACCAATTTAAAACAAAAATATGATTCTGGCAAATACAAGGTTGAAGATTTAGCTTATAGTCTTCAAGAAACAGTTTTTGCAATGCTTGTTGAAGTTTCTGAGCGAGCTTTAGCACACTGTGAAAAGAAAGAATTGCTTTTAGGTGGCGGAGTTGCTTGCAATAAACGTTTACAAGAGATGTGTAAGAAAATGTGTGAAGACAGGGGTGCGAAAAGTTATGTTCCTGATATGCAATTTTTAGTTGATAATGCAGCAATGATTGCTTGGCAAGGTATTATTGAGTATAAAGCTGGTAAGAGGCAGTCTATTACAAACACTAGAATAAATCCTTATGAAAGGACTGATGACATCGAAGTTAACTGGCGTTAAACTTCTCATCATCTTCAGGAGTTAAAGATGCGAAAATTGCAGCACAGTCTTGGCATATAACTCTATCAGTAATCTTACTATATATTATATTAAAACTTCCACATTCTGGGCAACTATTCCTTTTTGTTATTGGTTTTACTGGTTTTGGAGGCTTACTTGGTTTTGAAATAGCCTTCTTTTTTTTCAAAGGTTTTTTAGCTGCTTTTTTCTTGACTGTCTTTTTCGCTGTTTTTTTAGTCATGTTTATCAGCCTTTAATCATAGCTTTAAAAAATTTTCGTTAAAAATAAGAAACATTTATATATTAAACAAGCACTCTATCTATTTGAATATTTTGAGGTGGAAAACTATGGTTGAAGAATCAAGACCTTTAGACGCACTAAATCGTGCAAGAAATAAAAGGGTTATAATCGAATTAAAAAACGGGAAGCAATTTATTGGCAACCTTAAAGCTTTTGACATTCATATTAATGTTGTTCTTGAAAATGCAGAAGAACGTGAGAACGGCGAAACAAAAAGGAAATTAGGCGTAGTCTTCTTAAGGGGGGACACAATAATTATAATTTCACCAGAGTAAAATGAAAGGAACACCATCACAAGGAAAGAAATCAGGTAAACTGAATACTATGCACTGTAGACGTTGCGGTAAAAGGGCTTATCATATGAGAAAGAAAACTTGCAGCTCATGCGGTTTTGGTAACTCTGCTAAATTAAGAAGTTTTGCTTGGCAAAAAAAATAATTCTATCTTTTTTTATTAATTTTTTTAATATTAATAATTAGAAATCTATTCTAGAATTTCAAAACATCTTTCTTTAATCTGTGGCGAAGTCATTTCTTCACAGATTTGTGTATTCTTAGTTAATTCAGCTAGTCTAAGGTCACAAACAGTTTGCCTTTTAAGATTACTATATATTCCATCACAAATAGTATGGTCTTCTTTAGCCTCAGCAATATTTGTAAAGCACATAACTTTTTTTGTAGCTGCTTGAACATTAATACAAATACTTTCATTTAGTGTGTTTTCAGCTATCTCTTTATAACAATCATTATAATCTTCATCACTCATTATTTTCTCACAAAATGTTTCATCTTCACTTGCTATTGCAGAATTCTTAAAACAGACATCTCCCCAATAATTTGTTGTTACTTGTTCACAAATATTTGGTTCAAGTTTACTTTCAGCAATACCAGAAATACATCTGTCTTTTGAATTTTCATCTTGTATTAAATTACATGAATCAATATCTTGAATCTCAATTGCAACCTCTGCAATGCACACTTCTTTTACCATTAAATTGTTTATTTGATCACACATTTCTAGATTTCTTTCTTTTAATGCTTGCTCAAGATTTTCATCATCTTGTAAAGCTAAAGGATTATCTGTTGGATCATTAGTAGGCATACAACCTATTGCTAAAATAATTAATACCAATGCTATAATAATCTTGATTTTCATCTATACTTAGAATAAACTTCTATTTTATAAATCTTACTACAAAACTTTTATAAACAAATATTAATTTTAGTTTGGTAATATGGGCCTATAGCTCAGTCTGGTTAGAGCGCCGTTTTTAAGAAGGGATTCCTTTTGAAAGCGTAAGTCTTATATGATGTTTTTGGATACAATTTTTTAATTCCAAAAATCTCTAAGCCAGCCGGAGGTCGGGAGTTCAAAAAGCGAAAAGCCAACGCTTTCGCGTTGAAAGTCTCCTTAGGCCCATTTTTTAATTTAATTCAGTAAGTTTTGAAAATTAAAGTTTTTCAATCCGTTTGTAAACTATGTTTACAAAAGTTTTTTAAACCGTCTTACATTTTCAAAAATCTCAAAGGCCCCTGTAGTGTAGCCCGGCCAATCATCCTGCCTTTTCGAGGCAGGGACGTGGGTTCGAATCCCGCCGGGGGCACTTTCTTTCGGGCAATTATTTTTTTAATAGACCACGGGTGTGCGTGAACGCACAATTTCTGTATCCCGCCGGGGGCACTTTCTTTCGGGCAATTATCTGACCTTAGCTTTATTAATCATTCTTTATTTTTCTATGTTATGCCTCAACCTATGACATTTAAAGAAGGGATTATTGAATTACAAAGAGAACTATCTGGAAGCCAGGCAGTTATTGTTGACATACCTCATAGGTCCTCATTTGAACCTTTTGAATTCAAAAGCCAGGAACCATACTTAGGGGCTCTTAAAAGATATTTACCTGCTGCTCAAGTTATTCAATATGTTCCACCAAATGATGTGGGTTCAAAAGCAAGATCAGTCTTTACTATGTTTGCATATTCTGAACTTCCACCAAGAGAAGAGGTTATTCCCACAATTCCAGACCCAAACCTTATTTATGTATTCATAGATGATATATTTCATTTTGGTCATACTCTTGACAGCGCAGTAAATGCTCTTTCTGCTCAAGGAGCTAATAAATTATGGTTTATGGCTGGTGATATTATTGGTCTTCCAATGGAAGCTTATCTAGATAGAGTAGAAGTTTACAAACAATTTAGGAAAGCTCGTCCTATAAAAACAGGATTCTAATTACTTTATTCTTTTCAATACTTTTATAAACACCTCAAGTTTCCTATTTTATATTAAATACTTGAGGTTAAGTAAGTCATATAGACTGAAGAAATAAAAAGAATGAAAAGAAGTTCAAGACGTTGGAAAAAAAAAGGCCAGATGCGTTGGAAGTGGCAACGTAAAAGGATGAAAAAAGAACGTCGTAAAAGAAATTTAAAGAAATAGTTCTTAATTATTTTTTTGTCATATTTTAAATCATTAGATTTATCTATATCCTTTATAAATAAATCACTTTTTCTTATAAACCAAACCTTTATAAATAGCCCCAAATTCACTATATGAATCGCCACCACCTATATTTTAGATATTAAAATTCTAAAATCACATATAGCACAGTGTCTAGTTATGACACGTATCATATTCGTGCTTGATAGTATTATCAAGTACATGTAAGAATGGAACTCGAACAATTCCAAATATATAAGTTTTGAACAATTGCGGCCAATATGAAATAAGGATGTAAAACAATTCCCGTTGATCCTGCGGGAGGTTGCTGCTATTAGGATTCGACTAAGCCATGCAAGTTGGGTGATTTTAGATTACCTGCAGACTGCTCAGTAACACGTCGATAATCTGCCTTTAGGTCTGGGATAACCTTGGGAAACTGAGGGTAACACCGGATATGAGATTTTTTCTGGAATGATATTTCTTTTAAAAGTAATGCCTAAAGATGAGTCGGCGTCCGATTAGGTTGTTGGTGGGGTAAAGGCCCACCAAGCCGAAGATCGGTAGGGGCCTTGAGAGAGGGAGCCCCGAGAAGGGCACTGAGATACTGGCCCTAGCCCCACGGGGTGCAGCAGGCGCGAAACCTTTACAATGCACGAAAGTGTGATAAGGGAATCCTAAGTGCTTATGCTTTGCATAGGCTTTTGCCAAAGGTAAATACTTTGGCGAATAAGTGGTGGGCAAGACTGGTGCCAGCCGCCGCGGTAACACCAGCGTCCACGAGTGGGAACCGCATATTGGGCCTAAAGCGTCCGTAGCCGGTTTGATAAATTTCTTGTGAAATTGTTAAGCTCAACTTAACAACGTGCAGGAAAGACTGTCAAACTAGGAACCAGAGAGGAGTCAGAGGTATTTTTGGGGGAGCGGTAAAATGCTATAATCCCAAAAGGACCACCTGTGGCGAAAGCGTCTGACTAGAATGGATTCGACGGTGAGGGACGAAAGCCAGGGGAGCGATCCGGATTAGATACGAAAAATCATCCTGATTTTTGGAGTTAGCTCAGAATATGAATCGTTTTTTCTACTAAATTTTGAGTGAGACCAAAAGTTGTATAATGTTGTTTTTTCGCTAACTACCCGAGTAGTCCTGGCCATAAACGCTGCGAGCTAGGTGTGGCATATTCTCCGAGAATGTGCCGTGTCGAAGCGAAGGTGTTAAGCTCGCCGCCTGGGAAGTATGGTCGCAAGACTGAAACTTAAAGGAATTGGCGGGGGAGCACTACAAGGGGTGCGGCGTGCGGTTTAATCTAATTCAACGCAGAGAATCTCACCAGCAGCGACGGCAGGATGAAAGTCAGGTTGAAGGCCTTACTTGACGAGCCGAGAGGTAGTGCATGGCCGCCGTCAGCTCGTGCCGTAAGGTGTCCTGTTAAGTCAGGCAACGAGCGAGACCTGTACCTACAATTGCTAACAGCCGAATTTCGGGACTGAGCACATTGTGGGAACTGCCTTCGAAAGAAGGAGGAAGGTGCAGGCTACGGTAGGTCTGTATGCTCCGAATCTGCTGGGCTACACGCGCGCAACAATGGTAAGGACAATGGGATACGACTCCGAAAGGAGAAGTTAATCCTCGAAACCTTATCTCAGTCCAGATCGAGGTTTGTAACTCAGCCTCGTGACGTTGGAATCCCTAGTAATCGGATTTTATCATAGTCCGGTGAATATGTCCCTGCTCCTTGCACACACCGCCCGTCAAACCACCCGAGTAGGGTCTAGGTGAGGCCTTATTTTGAATAAGTTCGAACCTAGGCTTTGTGAGGAGGGTTAAGTCGTCACAAGGTAGCCGTAGGGGAACCTGCGGCTGGATCACCTCCTTTTTATTTTTTTTTAAAATTTGATGTGTGGATAAAAATCTTCTCGAGTTCCATTTTTACTTTTTTTTATACCGGGCCCGTAGTTCAGTAGTAGAACGTCGCCCTTGCATGAAACATTAATTTTGTTTCCAAAGTAAGGCGGAGGTCTCGGGTTCAAATCTTTAAGGCATGGACCTTAATGTGGATGTCCCGACGGGTCCATTTTTATTATATCCTATTTTCACAAAAATTCATACTTACTCCAAAAATGCTTAGGCATTTTTCGAGGCTTAGAAATCTTTGATTTCAAAGACTCGATTCAAAAAGTAAGATTGAATCAAGATGTGATCATCTTGATTCTTTGGTTGACTTTGATATGAAACCGTGCATAAACAAACAATTAATGCTATTAAGTGGATGACTCGGCTCAAACGCTGATGAAGGGTGTGACAAGCTACATTATGCTTCGGCGAGGCGCACGTAGCCTTTGAACCGAAGGTCCCCGAATACGACTTCGTTTTAAATCCGTAAGGATGGGGAACGCAGGGAATTGAAACGTCTTAGTACCTGCAGGAGAAGAAATCAATTGAGATGCTGTAAGTAAGGGCGACTGAAAGCAGCACAAGGCAAACTGAATTCTTATCAGTAATGGTAAGAAGATGTGGTTTTTGGACACGCCATTATATCCTAACTTGGGAATCCAAAGTTTTCTGGAAAGAAATACCCTAGAGTGTGATAGTCACGTAGGAAAAACTGAGAGGATTTAGGCATGTTCCAGAGTATCGTATACTGGATACTATGCGAGAATATGGGAGGCATCAACTTCTAACCTTAAATACGTTTTGAGTCCGATAGAGAACTAGTACAGTGATGGAAAGTTGAAAAGAACCCTTAACAGGAAGTTCAAAGAGCCTGAAACTTAATAGCTATAGTGGGGTACTATTCTTAGGAATTGTACCGTGCGTTTCGAATAACGTGCCAGGGAGTTAATTTGAGTGGCAAGCTTAATCTATAATAGAGTATGCGTAGGGAAACCAAATTTCCGCAGCTTGCGAGGGAAATAGGTATGAAAGTGCCTTATAGTCACTTGGATCAAACCCGAAGCCGGACGAACTATGCCTGGGTAAGGTGAAGCGGGAGTAATATCCCGTGGAGGCCTGAAGAGTTGCTACGAGCAAGTGTTCTTCTAACTTGGGTATAGGGGTGAAAAGCCAATCGAGTCCGGTGATAGCTGGTTCCTACCAAAATTGGTCGTAGTCAAGTCTCGATTGAGATAACAGAATGGGTAGAGATACGGATAAGAGATTTAGGCTGAGAAATCGGTCGGTCTTTTGTCCAACTCCGAATAATTCTGTATCTAAGACGTCGGGAAACGGCGGCTCTGGGGTAAGCCTGAGTCGCGAGAGGGGAACAACCCAAACTATAGTTAAGGTCCCTAAATATCAATTAAGTGTTAAAGGGTGAAAGGTGTTCATCGTCACAGACAGCGAGGAGGTTGGCTCAGAAGCAGCCACCCTTTAAAAAGTGCGTAACAGCTTACTTGTCAAGATGATGGGCCCTTAAAATGGACGGGGCTAAATTGATTACCGATACTATAGGTCAGCCAAAAGCTGTACGGTAGGTAGGCGCCCTGCAAGGACAGAAGTATTTTCTTAAGAAGATATGGACCTTGCAGAGATGAAAATCCTGGTGAGAGTAGGATCAGAGTAATGTGAGAATCATTACCGCTGAAAGGGCAAGGGTTCCTTGACAATGCAAATCAGTCAAGGGTTAGTTGGTCCTAACTAAACTCCTAGTTGGAGTGATGGGAAAGGGAAACAGGTTAATATTCCTGTACTTTTTTAGTATGTGCGGCAACGCAAGCTTTGTTTCTGACGTTTCAGAATAGATTGACATAAATCATCGTTTGTGTTAATAAGAACGAATCAAGGGAGTATCATAATGATGAGAACTTGATTAAATCTTAGAATAGTAGGCTGTATAGTCTATTCAGTTGATATCTGGAGCCCATGAAAAGGGAACAATGAAAAATCTAAAAGAACCATACCAAGAACCAGCACAGGTGCCCCTAGGTGAGAAACCTAAAGTGTGAAGGAATAATCTAATTAAGGGAATTCGGCATATTAGCCCCGTGACTTTGGTCTAAGGGGTCCCTGCTTCTGTGAATGTATGTTTGCGGTGGCAGGGCGCAGTGACAAGGAGGGTCCGACTGTTTAACAAAAACTTAACTGACTGCTAGCCTGTAAAGGTGTGTATAGTCGGTGACATCTGCCCAGTGCTAGTACTTTAAACTCTGTTTCAACGGAGCTAAGAGCTAGTAAACGGCGGGGGTAACTATAACTCTCTTAAGGTAGCGTAATACCTTGTCGTTTGAATGACGACTTGCATGAGTGATGTAACGAGATCCTCACTGTCCCTAATTAGAATCCTCTGAAATCTCTTTCCTGGTGCAAAGGCCAGGGACGTCCAGTGGGAAGCGAAGACCCCGTGAAACTTTACTGTAGCATGATGTTGCGACGTGAGTTCTGTTGCATAGCGTAAGTAGGAGTTGTTATGATTTAATTTTCGGATTGAATTTAAACGTCGATGTAACACTACTCTTCAGAATTTACGTTGCTCACTTCGAAAGAAGGACACCATTATGTGGACAGTTTGGCTGGGGTGGCACCCGGTTGAAAAGATATCAACCGGGCCCAAAGGTTGGCTCAATCCGGTCAGAAATCGGATGTAGAGTGCAAGAGCAAAAGCCAGCCTGACAGTGTTCTTAATAAGACAGAACTCTGACAAGAAATTGTGGTCTAGCGAACCTCCAAGTCCTCCTTGATGGGGGCTGGAGATGACCGAAAAGTTACTCCGGGGATAACAGAGTTGTCGCGCCCGAGAGCTCATATTGAATAAAGTATATTTCACTTTTTCAAGAGTTTATCGACGGCGCGGCTTGCTACATCGATGTCGGCTCTTCCTATCCTGGCTGTGCAGAAGCAGCCAAGGGTGGGGGTGTTCACCCATTAAAAGGGATCGTGAGCTGGGTTCAAAACGTTGTGAGACAGTTTGTTTGATATCTACTGGATGTGTTAATGTCTGATAGGAAGGGACTTCTAGTACGAGAGGAACGAAGTCTCGATGCCACTGGTCTACCGGTTATCTGACAAGGTATGCCGGGCAGCTACGCATTAAGGGATAAGTGCTGAAAGCATCTAAGCACGAAGCCCACCTAAAAAAGAGACATTTAGGCTCGAGAAAAACACTCGTTTGATGGAATCGGTGTGTAAGTACGAAGCTTCGGCGACGTATTCAGCATGCGATTACCAACAGCCTTTACTTTTGTTTATGTACGGTTTTTTATCTTTTTTTTCTTTTTTCTTTTTTAAAAAAGATCAAATATTTTTTAAATCTAGCTTTAGCTATATTCTATGATAAAAATCTTTAACTTAGCGTTAGCTATGTATTTCTCATAAATCATTTAATCTAGCTTTAGCTATATTTTATTAATTTTTGACTTAATTAGTACTTAGTTAATACTTAATTAAGTACTAATTTAATATATTTGTACCTTATTTAGCCTTAATTAAGTCTAAATTAAGTAATAAAATAACAAAGTTTAAATACCTGTTATTTCATAAATAGTTTTAATGAGTGTCCAGATTAGAATTACGCTTACAAAAGAAATAGATTTACTTCTTAGTAAAGTAGCTAAAAAACTAGGCAAAAAGAAATCTGTTCTTATTAGAGAATTAATGGAACAGAAATTATACGATCTAAAACTTATTCAAAATGCTTTGGAGGACTTAAAATTATGAGGCGTAAAGGACAGATAACATTGTTCATTGTTATAGGTTTAGTACTTGTAATAGCTGGAGGCTTATTTATCTTCCTTAGAGTAAGGACCACAGAGCAAGGCTTACAAGGTCAACTTTCTGAAATTACAGATGTTTCAACTGATTTTCAACCAGTTTATGATTATGTTGATAATTGTATAAAAGAAACTTCAGAAACTGGTTTGAGGTTGTTAGGGCAAAGAGGTGGATTTATTTATCCTGAACGTAATGGTATTGTTTCTGGTGGTGGTGTTACTGATTATAACGCTGTTAGAATGGCACCAAATTGGGTTATTCCTTATTGGTTCCACCTTACTTCAGATAATAGATGCACTGGTGATTGTCAATTTTCAATTGTACCTGGCGCAAAAGTCTTCTTACACAAAACTACCGATGGTGTTTCAGTCGAAAGTCAGTTAGAAGATTATCTTAATGAAAAATTAGGTGAATGTATTGGTGATTTTGAGATTCTAGAAGATCAAGGTTTTGATATTCAAGTTATTGGTGCTCTAGATCCAACTGTTCAAGTTTTAGAAGAAGAAGTTTTGTTTACTGTTGATTATCCAATCAGAGCTAGTCTTGGTGATTCTGTTGAAGATATTACCAGTTATATTGTCAAAGAACCAGTCAATCTTAACAAGATCTGGGAAATAGGCACTATGATTACTGTAATGGAATCAGAATATAAATTTTTAGAAAGGCTTGCATTAAATTTAATTGTGGCTTACGGTGGACTTGAAAAAGAAATACCTCCAATGTATGACATGGCTTTTGAATTTGGTTCAGAAAAAACTTGGCCAAAGAAACTTGTTCAGTTAAATGTAAAAGAACAGATAGCTAGGCATATTCAATACTTAAAAGTTTATGGTACTAAGAATTATGAAGAATTTAATTTTCCTGGTAATAACTTTAAAGAACATATGTTGAATGAAGGGATGACTATTCCTGGAGATGATTCTTGGTCTGATATCATTGTTGATTTTGATTATCTTGGTTGGGAACCTTACATTGATTTAAACTGTGAAAACGAAATCTGTAAACCAGAATCAATGAGTGTTGATATGTTAGCTTTGTTTGGTATACAAAAATACAATTTTCTATTTGATGTGAGTTTTCCAACTAAAGTCACTTTAAAAGATGACCAAGCTTTCAATAATCAAGGTTATATATTTAATTTTATGCTTGAAGGTAATGTTCGTGATAATCGTGCATTATTAACAGAATATGTCCCTATAGAAATTACAGGTATTGAATCTGGTACAATGGTTTGTGATCAAGATAAAAGAAATTCTGGAGAAGTTGAGATGATGGTTGAAGATATATCAAACAGCCCAATAGCTGATGTTGAAGTTTCTTTTAATTGTGGTACAGATAGTTGTTATATTGGTTCAACAAATTCAGCTGGAAAATTAACTTCTAAACTACCTATTTGTATGGGTGGATTAGTTACATTTGCAAAAGAAGACTATTTACGTATTTCTTCTCCAATAAGTACAGACCTTAATCGTGAAGATACAATTGATATTGAGATGACTCCTATTATTACAACTAATTTTATTGTTAAGAAATCTCTTTTAACTAGGGGTTCATCTAATATCTTTAGTCCTGTACATTCTACTTTTACAAAACCATTAAATCTTTCATTAAATGATTCAGCTTTGATTACTTTAGTAAGGCACGGCACAATTTATGAACAACCTTATTCCACAGCAGTTGACTTTTTTGGCGGAAGCCCAAAACAACAAATAGAAATTGCTCCCGGAGTGTATCAAATTAATCTTGATCTTTATCATGTTGGTGATGTAGTGTTCCCTCCAGAAACAATTACAGCAGGAGATGATAGTTATACAATAGAAGGCAGAACATTTGAAGGTGATTTCCCTAACGGTGGCCTTTATTTGAATCATACTTTTACAACATTCAACATGGACAAAGGAGATATTACATTTATTGCAGTATCACCTAACATTCCTGGTATTCCAGAATCACAAAGAAAAATATCAGATCTTGAACAAGTTAGCAAATTAGGATTTTATTCCGGACAATTTGGTTATTCACTTCAACCGAGGTATGGTAGATGAGCTTTAAGAAGAAAATATCTATGTTTATGATTTTTCTAGTTTTAACTATTCCTCTTTACAGTGCTTCAGTGTTTGCATCATTTTCAAACATTAGAGTTTCAGGGCAACAAGAAGTTGAAGGTTATTATCGTGGTCCAGATTATCAACAAGATCTTCAACCAGATGTTGTAAATGTTGATTTAGTTGCAGAAGATGGTGGAGTTCCAATAACTGAGAGGGTAAGAGTAAGATTTTCATCAACACCAGCACCAGGTGACATGTCAGCATCTAACCAATTTACTGACTGCGATCCTGAAGGTAATTGTCATTATACAACTTCAGCTGATTTTGGCGACAGAAGAACACTTTACTTTTATCAATTTAGTACTTCTGGTGCTTGGCAAGGTTCTTATGATGTTCAGCTTACAAAAGATCGTATGGCAGCAGACATTCAACAATATACTATAACTCCAAGAATTGTAACAACATCTAATGTAACTATATATTTTGAAGTTAGAGATTATGCTTATTCAACATCAATGCCTACTTTATGTTCCGGTATCGAACGCATTGTCTTTGCTAGAAACACTTTCTCAAAAACTTATGAAAATGTAACAGACCCAGAAGATTGTTATTTCCAAGATTCCTTTGAAGTTGATATATCTGAATTAAGTTCTGGTGCAGACCATGAAACAATTACAATTTTAATGACTGTTTATGATAGGGTTGGTCATATATCAGAAGCAACTGCTTCATTTGATATTGATCTTAACGCTCCAACAGTTGATTCTAGTAGTTTTACTCTCAAAAAAGATAACGAAGACATTGAATTTTTACGTGAGGCAATTTCTGGTGCAGAAATAGGTTTTACAATGCAAGCACCTGAACAAGACTTGGATGCTGTTGTTGTTGATGTATCACAGATTAATAAAGACGCACCTTCTTCTTACACATCCAAGGATGCAACATGTACTGATAATGGTAATGGTGTTTATGATTGTTCAATAACTGGCTTAACAGTTGACATTGACCAAAGCCAGGTTGTATCAATTTTTGTTAATGCAACAGACACATTAGGCAACCGAATGGAAACAGTTGGATTAAGCAAACAACTTTACTATGATATTACAGGTCCTGCTGTTCAAGGTATTAATACTGATAGGGTATTTGATAATCTTGCATATCTAGGTAAATCAGGGGATATTATTGTTGAATTTGAAGAAACCGGTTCTGGTGTTTCTGAAGCGTTCATAGATTTATCTTCTGTTGGTGGTTCTTCTAACCATCGTACTGAGAATTGTACTAGTTCTGGCTCAACTTGGTTATGCACATGGTATAATTTAACACCAACAAGTTCTGGTCAAAAAGCAGTTAGCGTTAAGACAACAACTAAAGATAATATTGGTAATGATGTAACTGGCGAACTTTCAGGTTCAATAATAGTTGATTTATCTAATCCTCGTTACAGTTCACATACAATTGTTAACAAAGGTATTGAACCACTTGAAAATGTCTTTAAAGCAGGAGATGCAATGCAGATTGATATTACTGTTACAGATGATACAGGCATAACTTCAGGCATAGCTAACCTTTCCATGATTATTGAAGATGCAGATGCAATTGCAGGTTCAATGGTTGAACAAAATGGTAATTCTTATACTTATAGATGGATAACAGATCCAATAAACATACCAGGCCACCTTTCAGATGAAATGGCTTTTGTTTTTACAGACACAAGCGGTAACACAGTTGATGTTGGCATACCTATTGATATTTTAGGTATAAGTTTCAATGCAACTGGCGAATTTAATTATTGGAAAAGTAGTGTAAGTTGTACTCCAAACTTAATTGATAGATCAATTGCAACATTAATCAATCAAAGAACATATTGCCATGTTACTTTATCAAAAACTAATCCCTCACTTGATGCAGAACCTGTATCATTAGCACTTGGACAGTGTGAAGATAATCATAACAGTTCAACAATATCTATGATACAAAATGCTGAAAGCATGAACATGCAACCTGGTTCAACAGACCCTTACATTTTACTTACAATCGCTCAAACAGAAGCAACAGTTGACAAAATTGATATTAAATGTCCAATCCAGATCTTATCTAGAGTTGGTGAAAACGTTACAGGAACTATGGAGACAGAATGGGCAGAAGTTGAGATTGGTCTTTACAATAATATTTTAGGAGATGTTGATGAAAGTATAAAAACAAAAATTGAAGATGTTAAAGAATTTAATGAAGGCATCTGGAAATTTGTTGGTATACTTAAGAAAATAATTAGTTATATCAAATTGATATGTCGAGCTTTGAATACTATTAGTAAATTAACACTTGCTTGGGGTTTTATTACAAATAAAGTAACCCTTGCCCATATTGGAGCATCTAAATCTCCTGCTGAACCTTTGCTTGCAGCTGCTAAATCACAAAGTTGTGTAGCTAGTAAAGCACTTGATAAAGTAGATAAACAAAGTTTCAAAGCTTTTGAAGGTTTATGTAAATTTGTAAATTGTCAAGCTTCTGAAGGTGGGAAAGGAACTTGGGGAGAGATAAGTAAAGGTATAAAGGGTTGGCAAGATGGTTTTTATGCTGGTTATAGGAATGCTGCAGTTCAACAACCTGGTGCAAAAAGTAAGTCTGGATGGCTAGGTGGATTCTTTTCAAAAGATCCTGCATCTTATCTTAATGCAGAAGATAGTTTGATTGTTGCTGTTGGTACGATGTGCATCCCTGCAATAATCTCAAATGTTGATAAGTATAGGCAACTTAATTGTATGTATGGTTCTTGTATGATCACAGCTCACCAAACAAATGTTCCTATATCTGTATGCGAAGAACAAAAATCCTACATGACTTGTAAATATATTACAGGCGAAATCTTTGCAGTAGTTCCTTTTGTTAATTTATTATTCCATTATCTTGGCATGATACGTTCAGCAATCTCAGATCCTTTATCAGCTATAGGTATAATTGGCAGTATGTTTTGTAAGCCCGCGGTTGTATCTTGTAAGGGTTCTGTTGACGCTTCAATAAGTTGGGTTAGTAATAAGCCATTATGTAACTCCTTAACTTTTGTCACCATGTTTGCAGAAATAGTAGGGGATGTACAAGGTTTTATGGATGGCGGCTTTAAAGTTCAAGATGATTTTTGTGAAACTTTTGATAGTGCGTATGAAGAAGAGTTTGGAGACGGTGAAGATGATGACGATGACGGAGGATTCTTTTGAAATACACTTCACCTAAAATAGGACCTGCAGTAACACTTACATTACTTATAGTGTTTTTTACTTTTGTAGGTTTTATAACTGAGAATATAAAAGAACCTACAGTAACACCTGAATTGATTCCACAAGGGGGTGAGTTGTTAGCTCCTGAATTGGTTCCTGAAGAAGGTGAATTGTTTAGTAGTCCTCCTGCAAAAAAACCAGAAACTCCTCAAGAATATAAAGTAACTTATCAAGGCGCAACTTTAGGTACTTTTCCAGCTAAGCCTAGTGAAGCTAAAAAAGGTTTTGATATTTTTATGGCTAGTTATCAGTCTGGTGCATCTTTTACTGGTGCAACTTATTCTCCTTATACTGCAGATGTTAAAAGAGCAGAAGAAGCCGCAGGCCACTCAACTTTTATTGTTACACATAGTGGTGGCAGCATTACTATTGGTGCTAAAGATAAAGGAACTGCAGAAAAAGCAGCAGCTGCTATCGCAACCAATAATAATTGGGGTGCTCATAGTGTAGAAGCACAAACATTCACAGTAACTTATGGTAATACTAGGTTGACTGATAAAACTAAAATAGAAGCCGAACAGCTTAGAAAAACTTTGACAAGTGCAGGTTTTCAAGTAAATGTAATTGATACTAGAAACGATCAAGGTGCTAGTGGAACTTCGAATAGTGATGGAAAACTTAATTATGAGATTAAGGTTGGTACTGAAACAACAATTCAATCTTTAACACTAGCGGAAAAACAAGCTTTAGAAACTAGATTATCAAATACTGGATTAACAACTTCAGTTACTAGATCTTATCTAGGGGACTATATAGATGAGGGTTATGAAGTATCTGGTTTTACAACTGAAAGCGGTGACGCTTTGCTTCAACGAGGAGGAACGTTATATGTATATAAAAACAATGCTCAACTTGAAGCAACACCACTTAAAGACGAAACTGGTGGAAAACCTACTGTTATAACACTTAACAAAGATATTGGAAATGGGAATAATTTTGATATACGTTATTCTGTTTCTGATGGTAAGGCAAATGATCCACTTTATGCACAATTAACAACAGATCCAAATATACTAATCTCTGTTGAGAATTTAAAATGGCTAGAAGAAAACCCTCCTACTTCTACTTTAACACCAAGTAATACTCGTGATTTAGGCGATAAAATGGATACTCTTTTTGGAGCTAATGTAATAAAAGTATCAACCTCTGGAAAAGAACCTGTTTATATTAGTCAATACAACCCAGCTGAAAACCACCAATCAGATTTCCTAAGAGCAGAACAAAAGACCTATCATGTTAAAGGTGATAGGGTTCTGGATGAAGCACAATATAAAAATCTTGCAAGTTCTGATAACTTTGATAGTAAAGAATGGAAAACATTCACTTCTAATGATATCATTGGCCAACAATATGATGATAAAACTAAAAGGGTGGGTGTAGTGTATTCTGAAGTTAGAGCTGATAATGATGTTTTCTTTAAAGAAACTTATTATTATAATGGAAAAGGGGAACTAGTTGGTATGGCTTGGGGTACAAATGGTGGAACCTCAACATACTACGATAAAAAACCAAATGGTGTACCTGGAGCAGAAGGTGCTTGGGACTACAAAAAAGGGAAAGATTCACAAGTACACTTTGAACGTTGGATGACTCAATTCCAAGGTCTTTCAGGCCTTTCAAATATCTTGTTAGGGGAAGAAACAGTTGACAATTGGAGAAGATCTATTGACGAAAGTTTTGGTAAGTTTTTAGGTAAAGATTATTGGCAAGCAATGATATGTGAATCACAGTATGAAACACCTCAAGATAGTATTATGACAATTGCAACACCTGATGGATTACCACATATCTTAGCTCATGCAGAAGGTGAACGTACTGATGTTATTGGGCCTAACGGAACAGAATACCTTTACAAGATTACTTGGGCAGTTAACAATCCTGAACAAGCAAATGAAGAACTTGAATTTAATGTTTATTTAGTTAATGGTAATAGTAGGAGACCTATGTATCCTCAACTGTTTAGGTTAAGTCCTGGTGACCAAGAGATTCGTTCTGGTGAAGATGCAATTGTTCAATATTCAAGCAATCTTTATCCAGAAATTTGTATCAATTTTGAAGATCCAGTTGATCAGTTTGGTAGTTCAGGAGAAACAAGGAATACTGTTTGTAATGCAATAACTGGATATGAGGGTGGTGCAACAGGTTATGTTGATCCAAATGCACAACCAACAGCTTCTGGTTCAAGTGGAACAGGAGGAACAACAGTAGGTAATCCAATAGAACTTCAACCTGGTGGTGTTGTTGACTTCTAAACTTCTACTATAGAACAAACAAAATTAATTGGAACTTATTTTAGATAATCCTTTCCAAACTTTTGGAAATAAAGCACCTGCTGCTAAAGCTTTAATCATATCTCCGATTATAAATGGGAAAAATCCTAATTGTAAAACTGTCATTATTCCTGGATGTCCTAAAAAGAAACTTAATCCAATTAATCCACAAATATAAAGTACTACTTGCCCAACTAACATACAATACATTACAGATTTAAAATCTCTACCAAAACCTTTCTCAATAAGTAATCCAACAATTATAGCCATAAAAATAAATCCTATAATATAACCTGCAGTTGGTCCAATTAAAGCAGCATAGCCACTCTTATACCCTGCAAAGACCCCAAAACCAATTAATCCTGCAACAATATAAGATAATATTGCAATAACCCCTCTTTTAGATCCAAAGAAGAATGCTATTAAGAAAACTCCAAAAGTTTGCATTGTAACTGGTACTGGCCATAAAGGAACTGTAATATTAGCTAAAATTCCTAATACAACAACTGAAAATATTACTGCAAAGAATTCTATAAATATATTTTTTTGTTTAAATATTGTTGAATACCATGTATTGTTAATGTTTTCCATAGTACTAAGAACACATCATTATTTTAAAAAGATTCCTACTAATTCAATATATATATTGAAAACTACATTAAAATACGAACATTTATATACTACTAATATACTTAATAGTATACTGAAATACAAAAAGAGGTGACGGCAGCATAGGAAAACATTATGTTCTTCGTCCAGCAGGTACCCACTGTTTTTCGCCAACTGTGCTGTCTCACTCTCCCCTTACAATGAAAATGGATGCTTTTCAAACAAATGTTGATTCGTGGATTAAACAAATTAATAGTGAATTCTCTGGAATAAAGAACAGTTCAACTAATATTTCTGAAAATACTTCTAATATTAATTTTAATTATGAATTGATTAATGGTCTTAAAGAAGAAATAGAATCCTTAAAAAATGAAATTAAAGCATTAACTATGCTTCAGATTGCACATTTAAAGAAAAAAGTATAAAAAACTTATTTGTCAGCAAATTCTCCCATTTTATCAATACTCAACTCATACCTGGCAAAAAAGTCTTCT